>Ga0310344_10000034_pt1 | contig 137913 bp, 113 predicted proteins | sample HC15DNA20200_MG_FD_203801 | JGI IMG/M metagenome (GOLD analysis project Ga0310344, IMG submission 203801) | Marine microbial communities from station ALOHA, North Pacific Subtropical Gyre - HC15-DNA-20-200_MG | ecosystem: Environmental > Aquatic > Marine > Oceanic | place: Pacific Ocean...
CCAGCTCGACCACGCCTTCCATCTTCGAGGCGCCACCGGTCAGCACCATGCCGGCGCGCACCAGTTCCTCGAAGCCGGAACGACGCAGCTCGGCCTGCACCATTTCGAAGATTTCCTCGTAACGACCCTGCACCGCCTGCGCCAGCGAGGCACGCGGCATGCGGCGCGGCGGACGGTCGCCCACCGACGGCACCTGGATGCTTTCCTCGGCGGTGGCCAGCTGCGCCAGCGCGCAGGCGTAGCGCACCTTGATCTGCTCGGCTTCCGGCGTCGGGGTGCGCAGCATGTGCGCGATGTCGTTGGTGACGTGGTCGCCGGCGATCGGCAGCGAGGCGGTGTGGCAGATGGCGCCCTGCACGTACACGGCGATGTCCGTGGTGCCGGCGCCGATATCCACCAGGACCACGCCCAGCTCGCGCTCGTCGGCGGTCAGCACGGCCACGCTGGACGCCAGCGAGGACAGCACCAGGTCATCGACCTGCAAGCCGCACTTCTGCACGCACTTGCTGATGTTGGCCGCCGCCGACTGCGCGCACACCACCAGGTGCGCGTGCACCTCCAGGCGCACGCCGGTCATGCCGACCGGGTTGCGGATGCCTTCCTGCGAATCATCCAGCACGTACTCGCGCGGGATCGCGTGCAGGATGCGCTGGTCGGCCGGGATCGCCACCGCCTTGGCGGCGTCGAGCACGCGCTCCAGATCGCCCCAGGTCACTTCGCCGTCGCGGATCGGCACGATGCCCGGCGAGTTCTTGCACTGCACGTGGTTGCCGGAGATCGAGGCATACACCGAGCGGATCTCGCAGCCGGCCATCAGCTCGGCTTCCTCGACCGCGCGCTGGATCGACTGCACCGTCGATTCGATGTCCACCACCACGCCACGCTTGAGGCCACGCGATTCGTGCGAACCGATGCCGATCACCTCGATCGGATTGCCCGGCGAATATTCGCCGACCAGCGCCACCACCTTGGAGGTGCCGATGTCGAGGCCCACGATGAGAGATTTATCGCCCTTGCGGTTCATGTACTGGCTGCCGGAATGCTGAAAAGGGAATGCGGAAGGGAGACGCGGCGGGACGTGGCGGCGATGCGGCGCGGCCCGGCGGGCGGCGCGCTCGCCGGCGCGGCGGCCGGCTGTCTCTCCAGGGTGAAACCGTTGGTGTAGCGAAGGTCGGCGCGCGCGATCGGCTGCTGCTGCGGATCGAGCAGCTGCGGCAGCACGCGGGCGAAGCGCTGCAAGCGGGCGCGCGCGTCGTCGCGGCCGACGATGACCGCGATGCCGTTGCTCAGCCCCAGCGACCAGCTGCCGCGCGCGTCCATTTCCAGGCGCTGCACGTCCAACCCGGTCGGCGCGAACAGCGCGCGTGATTCGTTGTAGAGCGCGACCACTTCGCGCGTCTTGCTGTCCGGGCCACCGAGCTGCGGCAGCTGCAGGCTGCGCAGGCGCGGCGGGATGGCAAACAGGCGGCCCTGCTCGGAGAGCATGCGGTCCGCGCCCCAGCGCGCGAACGGCTGGTGCTCGACCACACGCACTTCCAGCACGTCCGGCCACTGCTTGCGCACCTGCGCGCTCTCCACCCACGGCAGTTGCTCGATGGCGTCCTGGGCGTCCTTCAACTTCACCGCGAAGAAGCCCGAGCGCGCATACGGCAATACCACCGCGCGCAGCTGTTCGGCCGGCACGCGCTTGAAATCGCCGGTGACGCGCAGCTTGGCCAGCGGCCAGCGCTCGGCGCCGACCCAGCCATTGAGCACGGCCACCACCGGCAGCGCGACCAGCGCCACCGCCAGCAGCCAGGCGAGGATGCGCAGCACGGCGTTCATGCGCGCACCTGCCCGGCCGCGATACGGCAGGCGCAGGCAGCCGTGGCGGACGGCGCCATCGCGCCCCGCTGCCCGGCCTGCGTCATGCCGTATCCGCTCAACGTCATGGATGCTGCTCCGGGACGGTCTGCTCCAGGATCCGCCAGCACAGTTCGTCGAACTCGACGCCGAGCTGGCGCGCGGCCTTGGGCACCAGCGAATGGCTGGTCATGCCCGGCGCGGTGTTCACTTCAAGCAGGTAGAACTGGCCGCTGGCGCGGTCGCGCATCACGTCCACGCGCCCCCAGCCGGCGCAGCCGGCGGCCTGGAATGCGGCCAGCGCGATGCGGCGGATCTGCGCTTCCGCTTCGCCTTCCAGGCCAGGGCACAGGTACTGCGTGTCCTCGGCGATGTACTTGGCGTTGTAGTCGTACCACTGGCCCTTGGGCACGATGCGGATCGACGGCAGCGCCTGCGCGCCGAGGATCGCCACGGTCAGCTCGTCGCCCTCGATGAGCTGCTCCATCAGCAGCTCGCCTTCGTAGCGCGCGGCCAGGGCGACGGCCTCATCGAGCTGCGCGTCCTCGAACACGCGGCTGACGCCGACGCTGGAACCTTCGTTGGCCGGCTTCACGATCACCGGCAGGCCCAGTTCGCGGGCGGCCGCGTGCACGTCGGCGCCCTTGCCCAGGCGCACGTAGCGCGGGGTTGGCAGGCCGAGCGACAGCCACACCTGCTTGGTGCGGATCTTGTCCATCGACAGCGCCGAGCCCAGCACGTCCGAGCCGGTGTACGGCACGCCGAAGGCGTCCATCAGGCCCTGCACGATGCCATCCTCGCCGCCCCCATTATGGCCATGCAGGACGTTGAACACGCGATCGAACTGGCCGGCAGCCAGCGCTTTGGCCAGCGCCGGGATGCCATCGACCGGCTGCGCGTCCACGCCGCGGCTGCGCAGCGCTTCCAGCACGTTGCGACCGGAGTCCAGCGACACCTCGCGCTCGCTGGACGTGCCGCCAAGCAGCACGGCCACGCGGCCGAACACGGTCGCATCTTCATGGCGGCGGGCGGGCAGCGTGCTCATGCCTTTTCCCCGCTGCGGAAACCTTCGTTGGCGATGTGCTGGGCGACGTAGCCGATATCGCCGGCCCCCATCATCAGCAGCAGGTCGCCGTCCTGCAGCACGTCCGGCAGCACCTCGCCCAGCTGCGCGACCTGGCCGACGACCACCGGCTCGCTGCGGCCGCGCGCGCGGATGGCGCGGGCCAGCGAACGCGCGTCGGCGCCGGGGATCGGCGCTTCGCCGGCCGGGTAGACCTCGCTCAGCACCAGCGCATCGACGGTGCTCAGCACCGCGGCGAAGGCGTCGAACTGGTCGCGGGTACGGCTGTAGCGGTGCGGCTGGAAAGCCACGACCAGGCGCTTGTCCGGCCAGCCGCCGCGCGCGGCGGCGAACACGGCTTCGAGCTCGCGCGGGTGGTGGCCGTAGTCGTCGACCACGCGCACCTTGGCGCCCGTGGCGGTCGTGACTTCGCCCAGGTCGTTGAAGCGACGCCCGATGCCGGCGAAGGATTCCAGGGCCTTGGCGATCGTTTCCGGCGCCACGCCCAGCTGCCAGCCCACGGCGGCAGCGGCCAGCGCGTTGAGCACGTTGTGGCGGCCCGGCAGCGCGAGCGTCACCGGCGTGGTGGTGCCCTCGGGCAGGCGCAGGGTGAAGCGCATGCGCGCACCGTCCTGCACCACGTCCTCGGCACGCACGTCGGCGTGCGCGCTCATGCCGTAGGTCATCACGTGGCGCGGCGTCTTGGCGGCCAGCGCGGCGACTTCCGGGTCGTCGATGCATAGCAACGCCAGGCCGTAGAACGGCAGGCGCTGCAGGAACTCGGCGAACGCCGCCTGCACCCGGGCAAAGTCGTTGCCGTAGTTCTCCAGGTGGTCGGCGTCGATGTTGGTGATCACGGCCACCAGCGGATTGAGGCGCAGGAAGCTGCCATCGCTTTCATCGGCCTCGGCGACCAGCCACTGGCCACCGCCGAGCTTGGCATTGGCGCCGGCGGCAAGCAGTTGGCCGCCGATCACGAACGTCGGGTCCAGCCCGCCTTCGCTCAGCACCGCGGCGGTGAGGCTGGTGGTGGTGGTCTTGCCATGCGTGCCGGCCACCGCGATGCCGCGACGGAAGCGCATCAGTTCGGCCAGCATCGCCGCGCGCGGCATGATCGGGATGCGCTGGCTGCGCGCTTCCATCAACTCCGGGTTGTCCTCGCGGATCGCGCTGGAGACCACCACGCAGTCCGTGCCCAGCACGTTGGCGGCCGAGTGGCCGCGCATCACGCGGGCGCCCAGCTTGGCCAGGCGGCGGGTGGCGGCATTGTCGGCGTTGTCCGAACCGGAGACCTCGTAGCCCAGCGTCAGCATGACCTCGGCGATGCCACTCATGCCGGTGCCGCCGATGCCGACGAAGTGGACGCGCGGGAACGCGCGCACCAGGTCCTGGCTGTCCTGCAGTCGACGGATCATGCGCGGCCTGCCTGCGCGGCGCGCTGCTGTGCGAACGCCCACTGGCGCTTCGCGGTTCCCCACTTCATACGGCTTCCTCGAGAATGATGTCGGCGATGCGTTCGGCCGCATCGGGTTTGGCCAGGCCGCGCGCGGCCTGGGCCATGGCCAGGCGGCGCTGCGGATTGGCCAGCAAATCGCGCAGCACCGGCTGCAGGTGCGTGGCCAGCGCGTCATCCTGCTTGAGCAGCACGGCGGCGCCGGCATCGACCAGATATTCGGCATTGCGGGTCTGGTGGTCGTCGACGGCGGCGGCGAACGGCACCAGCACGCTGCCCACGCCTGCCGCGCACAGCTCGGCCAGCGTGGACGCACCGGCACGGCATACCACCAGGTCGGCCCAGGCGTAGGCGGCGGCCATGTCGGCGATGAACGGTTCCACGCTCGCCTGCACGCCCGCCTGCGCATACGCGGCCTCGGCCTCGGCGCGCAGCTTCTCGCCACACTGGTGGCGCACCTGCACATCGGGGTGGCCCAGCGCGGCGAGCGCCTGCGGCACGGCGTTGTTGAGCACGCGCGCGCCCTGGCTGCCGCCGAGCACCAGCACGCGTACCGGGCCACTGCGGCCGGCGAAGCGTTCTGCCGGCGCCGGCAGCGCGGCGATCTCGGCACGCACCGGGTTGCCCACTGCTTCCTCGCCGGCAAAGCTGCCGGGAAAGCCGGTCAGCACGCGGCGCGCGAAGCGGGAGAGCACCTTGTTGGTCATGCCCGGGGCGCGGTTCTGTTCGTGCACCAGCAGCGGCAGCTTCATCAGGCGCGCGGCCAGCCCACCGGGGCCGGCGGCGAAGCCCCCGAAGCTCACCACCGCGCGCGGCTGGCGGTCGCGCAGCACGAAGCCGGCGCCGCGCACCGCGCGCATCACCCGCCACGGCGCGCCGAGCAGGGCCAGCTTGCCCTTGCCGCGCAGGCCGCTGATGGCCAGCGTGTCGATCGGGATCTCGTGCTGTGGCACCAGACGGGTTTCCATCGCGCCATCGGCGCCGAGCCAGGTCACCGGCACGCCACGCGCGCGCAGCACCTTCGCCACGGCCAGGCCGGGAAAGATGTGCCCGCCGGTACCGCCGGCGAGGATCATCACGGGGCGCGGTGCGGCTGCGCTCACGCGATCCTCCCGAAGGTCGGCTCGACGCGCGGCTGCATGCGGCTGGTGCCGCGCAGCTGTGCCGCGGCGGCGATCTCGCTGGCTGTCGGCGCGGCCGGACGCGCCGGCGCGGCAGCCGGAGCAGGCGCGCCCTCGGCAGCTTCCGGCGCGGCGGCGCCCTGCGCACCCGGCGCAAGCTTGCTGCGCAGGCGCTCGGCCCGGTCGGTCTCGTAGGAGACGCGCAACAGCACGCCCATCGCCACGCAGGTCATCAGCACGGACGAACCGCCGGAGGAGATCAGCGGCAGGGTCAGGCCCTTGGTCGGCAGAATGCCCAGGTTCACGCCGATGGACACGAAGCTCTGCATCGCGATCCACAGGCCGATGCCGAAGGCGATGTAGCCGGAAAAGTGGCGCTTCATCTCGATGCAGCGCATGCCCAGCCAGAACGCGCGGCCGACCAGCAGCGCGTAGAGCGCCACCACCATGCACACGCCGACGAAGCCCAGTTCCTCGGCGATCACCGAGAAGATGAAGTCGGTGTGCGATTCGGGCAGGTAGTTGAGCTTCTGCACCGAGCCGCCCAGGCCCACGCCGAACCACTCGCCGCGGCCGATGGCCATCAGCGCGTTGGAGAGCTGGTAGCCCGAGCCGAGCTGGTCCGCCCACGGGTCCATGAAGGAGGTCACGCGGCGCATGCGGTACGGCTCGAGGATCACCAGCGCCACCAGCGCCGGCAACAGCAGCAGGATCGGCAGGATGATGCGCTTGATCTGCGCGCCGCCGAGCACCAGCATGCAGGCGGTCACGCTCAGCAGCAGCATCGAGGAACCGAAGTCCGGCTGCATCAGCAGCAGGCCGACCAGCAGGCCGACCACGAACACCGGCTTGAGCATCGCCTGCCAGGTGGCATTGACCTCGTCGCGGAAGCGCACCAGGTAGCTGGCCAGCCAGATGATGTAGAGCACCTTCACCGCTTCCACGGTCTGGAAGCGCGATACGCCCAGGTTGATCCAGCGCCGCGCGCCGTTCACGGTGCTGCCCACGCCGGGAATGAACACCACCAGCAGCAGGCCGAAGCAGGCCAGCAGCAGCCACTGGTTGTGCTGCTCGATGTTCTTCAGCTCGGTGCGCATCGCCCAGAACGCCAGGCCCACGCCCACGCCGAGGAACAGCAGGTGGCGGGTGAGGTAGTAGAACGGGCTGGCTTCCAGTTCGATCGAGCTGGAGGCGACCATGACCACGCCCAGCGAGGCCAGCGCCACGGCGGCGCCGAGCAGCCACGGATCGTAGCGGCCTCCGATCGCTTCCAGGCGGGTCGCTTGGCGGGACAGGTCGTTCATCTCAGCGCACCTTCAACGTGGCCAGGCCGATCAGCACGAGCACGACGGAGATGATCCAGAAGCGCACGATCACGCGCGGCTCCGGCCAGCCCTTGAGCTCGAAGTGGTGGTGGATCGGCGCCATGCGGAACACGCGCTTGCCGGTGAGCTTGAAGCTGGCAACCTGGATCATCACCGAGAGCGTCTCGATGACGAACACGCCGCCCATCACCACCAGCACCAGTTCCTGGCGCACGATCACCGCGATGGTGCCCAGCACCGCGCCCAGCGCCAGCGCGCCGATGTCGCCCATGAACACCATCGCCGGGTAGGTGTTGAACCACAGGAAACCCAGGCCCGCGCCGGCGATGGCCGCGCAGATGATCACCAGTTCGCCCGCGCCGGGGATCGACGGGATTTTCAGGTATTCGGAGAACACCACGTTGCCCGAGGCATAGGCGAACACGCCCAGCGCGCAGGCCACCAGCACGGTCGGCATGATCGCCAGGCCGTCCAGGCCGTCGGTGAGGTTCACCGCATTGGAGAAGCCCACGATCCAGAAATAGGCGATCACCACGAAGCTGATGCCGGCCAGCGGCAGCGCCACCGCCTTGAACATCGGGATATAGAACGTCAGCTCGGCCGGCACCTTGGCGGTGTAGAGCAGGAACAGGCCGGCGGCCAGGCCGAAGATCGACTGCAGCAGGTACTTCCAGCGCGACTTCAGTCCGTTCGGGTCGCGGCGCACGATCTTGATCCAGTCGTCGTACCAGCCGATCGCGCCGAAGCACACCATCACCGCCAGCACGAGCCACACGTAGCGGTTGCGCAGGTCGCCCCACAGCAGCACCGAGAGGGTGACGGCGAGCAGGATCAGCGAACCGCCCATGGTCGGCGTGCCGGCCTTGGAGAAGTGGGTCTGCGGGCCGTCCTGGCGGATCGGCTGGCCGCCCTTGAACTGGGCGAGCTTGCGGATCACCGCCGGGCCCATCCACAGCGACAGGAACAGCGCGGTCAACGCGGCCAGGATGCCGCGGAACGTCAGGTAGCCGAACAGCCCGAACAGGCTCTCCAGTTGCTGTAGCCAACGGGCCAGCTCAAGCAGCATTCGGTGCTTCCTCCCCATGCGCGAGCAGCGCGGTCACGATCTTGTCCATGGCGCTGCCGCGCGAGCCCTTGACGAGCACGCGCAGCGGCGTCGTTGCATTGCGGATATCCGCTTCCAGCGCGGCGGCCAGTTCGGCGTGGCTGGCGAACACGCGGCCCCGTTCGCCGAACGCCTGCGCGGCATGCGCGCTCAGTTCGCCCAGCGCATACAGGCGCGCCAGCTTCGCGTCGCGGGCGCGGCGGCCAGCGGCGGCATGCAGCGCGGCGCCTTCCGGGCCGAGTTCGCGCATGTCGCCCAGCACCAGCCAACCCTCGCCCGGACCGGCCAGCGCATCGATGGCAGCGTCTAGCGAACCGGGGTTGGCGTTGTAGCTGTCGTCGATCAGCACCGCGCCGCCGGGCAGCACGTGGGCGATCTGGCGGCCGGCGACCGGGCGCGCCTGGGCCAGGCCCTCGGCGATGCGGTCCAGGCCGATGCCCGCGGCCAGCGCCAGGGACGCAGCGGCCAGCGCGTTGCGGATGTTGTGGCGGCCCGGCAGGTGCAGGCTCACCGCCACCTCGCCCTGCGGGGCGATGAGGGTGAACGTCGACACCTGCGGGCTCATCTGGATCTTCGCGGCGCGCACGTCGGCGCTGGCCTCCAGGCCGAAGCGCAGCACGCGGCGGCCGGTGCGGGCCGGCTGCACCAGCGCCTGCTCGAACCACAGCCCGAAAGCGTCGTCGGCATTGATGACCGCCACGCCGTCGCCCGGCAGCGCGCTGTAGATCGCGCCCTTGGTGGTGGCCACGCCCAGCAGGCTGCCCATGCGTTCCAGGTGCGCCGGGGCAATGTTGTTGACCAGTGCGTAGTCGGGGCGGGCGATGTCGGTCAGGTAGGCGATGTCGCCCGGCTTGCCGGCGCCCATCTCGTAGACGGCGAAGTCGGCATCGTCCGGGGCGGCGATCACCGCCAGCGGCAGGCCGATCTCGTTGTTGCGGTTGCCCGGCGTGGCGTACACGCGCAGGCCGTCGACCATCTGCACGTGCTGCAGGATCGCCAGCAGCAGCGACTTCACGCTGGTCTTGCCGTTGGAACCGGTGATCGCGAACACCTTGGTGTTGCGGCCGCGCTGCATGCCCGCGGCCACGCGTGCCAGCGCCAGTTCGGCATCGGCGACCAGCACCTGCGGCAGCTCGATCTCCGGCATCAGCCGCTCGACCAGCAGGCCACTGGCGCCGCGCATCAGCGCATCGCCGGCGAAGTCGTGGCCATCGAAACGCTCGCCGCGCAAGGCGACGTACAGGCTGCCAGTGGCCAGCGTGCGCGTGTCGTTGCTGACGGCGTCGATCATCACGTCGTCGCCGTGCAGCTCGCCGCCGGCCCAGTGCGCGATCAGCGACAGCGGGGTGTGCTTCATGCGCGGCCCTCCGCATTGGCGAGCAGCCCGGCCGCCACCTCGGTGTCGTCGAACGGGTGCTTCACGCCGCCGACGTCCTGGTAGGGCTCGTGGCCCTTGCCGGCCACCAGCACGATGTCGCCGCGGCGCGCCTGGCCGATGGCCGTGGCGATCGCCTGGGCGCGATCACGCTGCACGGTCACCGCGTCGGCGTGTTCGAAGCCGGCGAGGATGTCGGTGACGATGGCATCGCCGTCTTCGTTGCGCGGGTTGTCGTCGGTGACGATGACCACGTCGCTCAGGCGCTCGGCAATCGCGGCCATCTGCGGGCGCTTGCCTGCATCGCGCTCGCCGCCGCAGCCGAACACGCACAGCAGGCGGCCATGGACGTGGCCGCGCAGGCTGTCCAGCGCCTGCTCCAGTGCATCGGGCGTGTGGGCGTAATCGATCACCACCAGCGGCTGCGCGCCGTTGCCACCGAGGCGGTTCATCCGGCCGCGGATCGGCTGCAGGCGCGAAAGCACCCCGGCGATCACGTCCGCCGGCTGGCCAAGGGCGAACAGTGCGCCGGCCACGGCCAGCAGGTTGTCCACGTTGAAGCGGCCCAGCAGCGGCGAGCGCACCGGATGCGCGCTGCCATCCACCACCAGGTCGAAGTTGATGCCGTGGTCGTCCAGGCGCAGCGCTTCGGCCCGCAAGCGCGCGCCTTCCTGGCCACGCGAGCTGACGCCGATGCGGGCGATGCCCTCGCCCAGCCCGGCCAGCAGTTCGCGGCCGAACGCATCGTCGAGGTTCACCACCGCCGCCTTGAGCCCGGCGCGCGAGAACAGCCTGGCCTTGGCGGCGCCGTAGCTGGCCATGTCGCCGTGGTAATCGAGGTGGTCGCGGGTGAGGTTGGTGAACACCGCCACGTCGTAGTGCACGGCATCCACGCGGCCCTGGTCGAGCGCGTGCGAGCTGACTTCCATCGCCACCGCGCGCGCACCGGCGTCGCGCAGGTCGGCGAGCACTTCATGCATCTGCAGCACCAGCGGCGTGGTGAAGCCGGTCGGCACGACATGGCCGTACAGGCCCACGCCCAGCGTGCCGACGCTGCCGCTTTCGATGCCCAGCAGCTTCCATGCCTGGGCCATCAGCTGCACGGTGGAGGTCTTGCCGTTGGTGCCGGTGACACCGACCATCGTCATCGCCTGCGAGGGATGACCATGGAAGCGGTCGGCCATCGCGCCCATGCGGCCACGCAGGCCCGGCACGGCGATGGCATCGGCCGGCGCCGGCAACTCGGCCGGGGCCGGGGGTTCGAACAGGATGGCCGCGGCGCCCTTCGCGCGCGCCTGCTCGACGAAACCCAGGCCGTGCGCGCCAAAGCCGGCAATGGCCACGAAGGCATTGCCCTGACGCACGGCACGGCTGTCCAGCACCAAGCCGGTGATCTCGACCTCGCGCGCCATCGGCACATCGGGCAGCAACTGCGACAGCGGCATCGGCCGGCTCACTGGCGGGCCTCCTGCAGCGGGGCGGTGGTGGCGCTGGCGGTGGGAATGCCGGCATCCACTTCGTCGGCCGCGGTGGGCATCGTGCCGTCGCCATCGGTATCGATGGCCGGAGCGGCTGCGGCCGGCGCCGCCTTGGGCTGCGCGCCGCCCGACTTGCCGGCGGCCTGCGCGGCCAGCCAGGACTGGATATCGTCCGGCGGCACGTCGGCCAGGCGCAGCGCGCCTTCCATCACGCGGTGGAACACCGGCGCGGAGACCAGGCCACCGTAGTACTTGCCGGCCTGCGGGTCGTTGATGACGATCACCGTGGCAAAGCGCGGGCGCGTCGCCGGCACCAGGCCGGCGAACAACGCGTTGTAATGGCCGCGCTCGTAGCCGTTGGGCCCGTTCTTGCGCGCCGTGCCGGTCTTGCCGGCGACATGGTAGCCGAGGATCGCCGCATCCTTCGCGCCGCCCTGGGTGACCACCGTTTCCATCATGCCAATGACGGTATGCGCCACTTCCGGGCTGACGACCTGGCGCGATTCGTTGCGCTGGCCCTTCACGAAGGTCGGCGGGATCAGCTTGCCGCCATTGCCCAGCGCCGAATACGCCTGGGCGATCTGCAACGGCGTGACATTCAGGCCATAGCCGTAGGACATGGTGGTCTTGGACGAGCCGCTCCAGCGCGCCGGCGACGGCAACAGGCCCGCCGCCTCGCCCGGGAAGCCGCTGTGCGGGGCACTGCCGTAACCGAAGTTGTGCACCGTCTGGTAGAAGGTCTCGTCGGGCAGCTTGGCGGCGATCTTGGCCGCACCGATGTTCGAGCTGCGGGTGATCACGCCGGTGACGTTGAGCACGCCGTTGTTGCGCGGCACGTCCTTGATGGTGAAGCGGCCCACGGCCATGTAGCCGGGGTTGGTATCGATGGTGGTGTTCGGCGTGACCACGCCGGCCTGCAGCGCGGTGGCGATGGTCAGCGGCTTCATCGTCGAGCCCGGCTCGACCAGGTCGGTCACCGCGCGGTTGCGGCGCGCCGCCGGGTTGATGCCGGTCACCGCGTTGGGGTTGTAGGTCGGCAGGTTGACCATGGCCAGCACTTCGCCGGTGGCCACGTCCATCACCACGATCGACCCGCCGGCAGCCTTGTTCTCCACCAGCGCGTTGCGCAGTTCCTTGTAGGCCAGGAACTGGATGCGGCGGTCGATGCTCAGCGTCAGGTCCTGGCCCGGCTCGGCCGGCTTGACCAGGTCCACGCTTTCCACGATCGCGCCGCGCGCATCGCGCACCACGCGCTTGCTGCCCGGCTTGCCGCGCAGCCACTGGTCGAATGCCAGTTCCAGGCCTTCCTGGCCGCGGTCGTCGATGTTGGTGAAACCCAGCACGTGGGCCATCGCTTCGCCCTGCGGGTAGAAGCGGCGGAACTCGCGCTGGGAAAACACGCCGGGGATCTTCAGCGCGACGATCTCGTGCGCGCGGTCGGGATTGATCCGGCGCTTGAGGTACATGAATTCCTTGTCCGCCTTCTGCGACAGGCGCGAGCTCAGCTCGTCCTGCGGCATCTGCAAGGCCTTGGCCAGCTCCGGGATGCGGTCCGGGTTGCGCAGCAGTTCCTGCGGGTTGACCCAGATCGATTCCACCGGCGTGGACACCGCCAGCGGCTCGCCGTTGCGGTCGGTGATCATGCCGCGCGAGACGGCGATGGGCAGCTCGCGCAGGTAACGCGCCTCGCCCTGGCGCTGGTAGAAATCGCTGTTGATCAGCTGCACGTAGGCGGCGCGGCCGATCAGCGTGACCGAGCACAGCGCCAGCGTGGTACCGACCAGCATCAGGCGGCCACGCAGGTTGAAGCTGGTGCGCATGCGCGAACGGGTCGGCTTCATGGCGCACCTCCCTGTGCGCCACCCTTCGGGCGGCTTCGCTGTGAAAAACGTCCATCCTGACGTTTTTTCATGGCCGCACCACCACGATGTCGGCGGTTTCCGGGAACTTCATGCCCAAGCGCTCGCGCGCGATCTGGTCCACGCGGTTGCTCTCGGCCCAGGTGGCCTGTTCCAGCTGCAAGCGGCCGAACTCGATGTCCAGGTCGTCGCGGGTCTTCTGCAGGCGGGTCAGCTCCACGAACAGCTTGCGGTGCATGTGGCGCATGTAGACCACGCCGATGCCCGAGGCCACGGTGCAGGCCAGCAGCACGATGAGCAGCAGGCGGCTCATGCGCTCACCGCCAGCTTCTCGGCCACGCGCAACACGGCGCTGCGGGCGCGCGGGTTGGCGGCCAGCTCGTCGTCCTCGGCGCGGATCGCCCCGCCGATGGCAAGCAGCGTCGGCGTGAACGCTTGCGCCTCGGGCAGGCGGCGGTTGGCCGGCGGTGCCTTGGCGTGGCGGTTGATGAACTGCTTGACGATGCGGTCTTCCAGCGAATGGAAGCTGATCACCGCCAGCCGGCCACCGGGCTTGAGCCGGGCCAGCGCCGCATCCAGGCCAGCTTCCAGGTCGGCCAGCTCGCGGTTGATGTGGATGCGGATGGCCTGGAAGCTGCGCGTGGCCGGGTGGATCTTGTCCTTGCCGCGCGGCATCACCGAGGCGATCAAGTCGGCCAGCTGCGCGGTGCGCAGCAGCGGCTGCTCGGCACGGCGCTGCACGATGGCGCGCGCGATGCGGCGGCTCTGGCGCTCTTCGCCATAGGTCCACAGCACGTCGGCGATCTCGCGCTCCTCCGCGCTGGCCAGCCACTGCGCGGCGCTCTGGCCGGCGTCCGGGTCCATGCGCATGTCCAGCGGGCCGTCCTTGCCGAACGAGAAGCCGCGCTCGGCCACGTCCAGCTGCGGCGAGGACACCCCGAGATCGAGCAGCACGCCATCCAGCGCCTGCGCCTGGTCCCACTGGCCCAGCGTGGCGAAGCTGGCACGACGGATGGACACGCGCGCATCGCCACCGAACGACTGTTCGGCCACGGCGATCGCTTCGGGGTCCTTGTCCATCACCAGCAGCCGGCCTCCCGGGCCGAGTCGTTGCAGCACGCCGCGCGCGTGGCCTCCACGCCCGAACGTGCCATCCAGATACGTTCCGTCCTCGATCACCTGCAGGCCTTCCAGCACCTGCGTGTACAGCACCGGCAGATGCGCCGCCGGCGGCTGCGACACCGGGAGGTGACCGGGCTGCGCGTCAGGGCGCATCCGGGCACCCCGGCTCACAACCTGAGGTCGAGCAATCCATCGCCCAGATCCCCGTCAGACAACGTCTGCTGGATCAACGCGCGATGTGCCTGCTCGCTCCACAGTTCAAACTTGTCGCCCATGCCCAGCAGGACGGCCTTCTTCTCGATACCCACCGCGTTGCGGTGGCTGGCCGGGATGCTCAGGCGGCCATTGCCGTCCAGTTCGAGCACGGCCGAGGAACCCACCAGCTTCTGCTGCAGCACGCGCACGGTGCGCAGGGTGTTGGGCTTGGACATCACGTCGTCGCGCACCCGCTGCCACTCCTTCTCCGCGTACAGCCACAGGCAGCCGGCCTCGAACGGGTTGTAGGTCAGCACCAGGCGGTTGGCGCTGTCACGCGCGACGAGGTCGCGGTAGGCGGTGGGAACCGCCAAGCGCCCCTTGTCGTCGACTGTGATGGCCGTCTCGCCTTGAAACACGCTGAAAAACCCTCGGCACCCACTCGGGCGGTTATTGAACCACGAAAAACCACAAAAACCCCGGTTTTCCCTCCGTTGCCCACCTTAGCAGCGCGCAAAGGGTTGTCAACAACTTTCCGACCGGCAAATCACGTGAGGGATCAATGGCTTGCAGCAATGTTTAGAGACTTGTTCAAGGCTTATCCACAAGTTGCTGTTTCGTCTCAGATTTTGAGATTGAACCGAAATTCAGCCCCGTGTAGAGGGTGTTAAGACCGCGCCATTGCCCGGCCCGCCGATGGCGGTCGACTGCGCAAACCGGCCACAATCCGGCACATGTGCCTGGTCGCCATCGCCTGGAAAACCCACCCCCGCTGGCGCCTGGTGCTGGCGGGCAACCGCGACGAATTCCATGAGCGCCCCACCGCCGCGCTCTCGCACTGGCCACCGCCGCAAGCCGGGGTGATGGCCGGGCGCGACCTGCGCTCCGGCGGCAGCTGGGTGGGCCTGGGCCCAGGCGGGCGGGCGGCGGTGGTCACCAACGTGCGCGACCCGATGGCGACCACCTCCGGGCCTTCGCGCGGCCACCTGATCGCCAACTACCTTGCCGGCGCGCAGGACGCCACGGCCTTCGCGCTGGACCTGTCCGCGAGCGCCGCCGACTACCCGCCGTTCAACCTGTTGCTGGCCGATGGCCAGGCCTGCCGCTACCTCGGCAACCACCCCGCCGGCGCGCGCGGACTCGAACCGGGCGTGCATGGCATGTCCAACGGGGCGCTGGACGCGCCGTGGCCGAAGACCCGCCGGCTTACGCAAGTGCTCGGCGAGTGGATCGGCGGCGTGGACGAATCGCTCGACCCGCTGTGGGCCGCATTGGCCGACGAACGCACTGCGCCAGACGCCGAGCTGCCGGACACCGGCGTGGGGCTGGAACTGGAGCGTCGCCTTTCGGCCGCCTTCATCCGCGGCCGCGAATACGGCACGCGCGCCAGCACCATCCTGATGGTCGACCACGAGGGCGGCGGTTGGATCCACGAGCGCCGTTTCGGCCCCGATGGCCTGTTCCTGGGACAGACCCGGCTGGACCTCTAGAAGCCCGCCTGCGAGGCGCGTCGGCTACAATGCGCGCGGCGGAGTCGGCCAGGCAGTCGCGTCATCCGAAAGGATGCCGAGGAAAGTCCGGGCTCCACAGGGCAAGGTGCCAGGTAACGCCTGGGCGGCGCGAGCCGACGGAAAGTGCAACAGAAAGATACCGCCTACGTTCTCTTCGGAGAGCCGGTAAGGGTGAAATGGTGCGGTAAGAGCGCACCGCGAGTCCGGTAACGGACCGGCACGGCAAACCCCACCTGGAGCAAGACCAAATAGGGACCTCATGGCGCGGCCCGCGTCGGGTCCGGGTAGGTTGCTTGAGCGCCGCGGCGACGCGGCGCCTAGAAGAATGACTGTCCACGACAGAACCCGGCTTACAGGCCGGCTCCGCCCCTTCTTCCCTCAACTGCCGTAGAGCGCCTTGCGCGGCGCGCCGCTCAGTTCGGCCGCCAGCTTGGCCGCCGTGGACGGCGGCAAGTGTTCGCCCAGCTTGGCATACAGGCGCCGGCCCTCGGCCAGCTTCGCCTCGGCCTCGGCATCCTCGCCAGCCCCTTGCACCATCACCACGAACTCGCCCTTGCGCTGGTTGTCGTCCGCCTCGACCTGCGCGAGCAGGTCGGCCAGGGTGCCGTCGAGCACTGTCTCGAACAATTTGGTGAGCTCGCGCGCGACCACCGCCGGGCGCGTCGCGCCGAACGCGGCGGCCATGTCGGCCAGCGATTCGTCGATGCGATGCGATGACTCGTAGAACACCAGCGTGCGCGCTTCGCCGGCGAGCCGGGCCAGGCGTTCGCGGCGTGCGCCGGCCTTGGCCGGCAGGAAGCCCTCGAACACGAAGCGGTCGCTCGGCAGGCCGGCCACGCTGAGCGCGGCGATCGCCGCGCACGCCCCCGGCACCGGGCTCACCTTCAAGCCCGCCGCGCGCGCGGCGCGCACCACGCGGAAACCCGGGTCGCTCACCAGCGGGGTTCCGGCATCGCTGACCAGCGCCAGCGAATCGCCGCCCTGCAGCCGCGCCACGATGCGCTGCGACAGCGCCTCTTCGTTGTGGTCGTGCAGCGCCACCAGGGGCTTGTCGATGCCGAAGTGGGCCAGCAGCTGGCCGGTGCGGCGGGTGTCCTCGGCGCAGATCGCCGCCACGTTGCGCAAGGTGTCCTGCGCACGCGGGGTCAGGTCGCCGAGGTTGCCGATCGGCGTGGCCACGACGTGAAGGGTTCCTGCGGAAGTCATCGGCGGTTTTTCCAGGCTCAAGGTTAGAATCGTAGCGTTTTTCGCCGGCACGCCTCCGTCCGCCCTGTCGACTGGAACCGAAATGAACAACCGCTTCGCCCGGATTTCCGCCCTGTCCCTGCTGCTGGCGCTATGCGCCGGCTGCGCCACCAGCAGCCTCGCCCCGCAGGCTTCGCCCGCGCAGGCGGCGTCTTTCGCGCTGCTCGAACAGGGCAAGCCGCGCGAAGCGGCGCAGCAGCTGGAGGCACAGGCGTTCGCCGCCAGCGGCGCGCAGCGCAGCCGCCTGCTGGCCGATGCGGCGTTCGCCTGGAACGAAGCCGGCGATGCCACCCGCGCGCGCAGCCTGCTGGCGCAGGTCACCGCGCGCCAGCTCGGCGGCGAGGAAAAGGCACGCTACCAGCTGCTCACCGGCGAGTTCGCGCTGGCCGACAACCAGCCCGCGCAGGCGTTGCAGAACCTGGGCGAATCCGCGCCGGGGCTGTCGCCGGCCTACCAGGCGCGCTGGTTCCTGGCGCGCGGCAAGGCGCTGGAAGCCACCGGCAAGCCGGTGGAAGCGGCCGAGGCGCGCAGTCGCGCCGATGCCGGCCTGACCGGCACCGCGCGCAGCGACAACCAGCGCGAGATCATGCGCCTGCTGGCCGCGCTCGATGACAACACCCTGCGCGCGCGCGCCACCGCGTTGCCCGCCGGCGACCCGCTGTACAACTTCGCCGGCCGCGCGCTGCTCAACCGCGGCCTGCCGCTGCCGCGCCCGTTCGACCGCGCGCCGAGCAGCTTCGATATCAGCAAGCGCCCCGCCGCCGACCGCGACGGCTACCGCCCGCCGATCAAGCTGGCCGTGCTGCTGCCGCTCACCGGCAACCTCGCCACCGCCGCCGCCCCCGTGCGCGATGGCCTGCTTGCGGCCTACTACGCCGAATCGCGCCGCCGCCCGGACATCCAGTTCCTCGACACCGCCGGCACGCCGGGCGGCGCCAATGCGGCCTACGACCGCGCGGTGGCCGCTGGCGCCGATTACGTGATCGGCCCGCTGGGCCGCGACGAGGTGAGCGCGCTGTTCGCGCGCCAGCTCAGCGTGCCGGTGCTGGCGCTGAACCGGCCCGCCGACGCGCACGAGCCGCCGGCCGGCAGCGCCGGCTTCTCGCTGGCGCCGGAGGACGACGGCATCATGGCCGCCGAATACCTGCTCGCCCACGGCCAGCGCAACGCGCTGGTGGTGGCCAGCAGCGACGACAACGGCCGCCGCGCGGCGGCCGCGTTCCGCGAGCGCATGGCCCTGCGCGGCGGCCAGGTTGCCGGCAGCATCAGCGTGGCCGAAGCACCGGGCGATGTATCCGCGCAGCTGCGCAACTACGCCGCCGCCGATTCGGTGTTCCTCGCCGTGCGCGGGCCGACCGCGCGCGCGCTGGCGCCCCAGCTGGCGCTCTCCGGCCTGGCCGGCAAGCCGCGCGTGGGCAGCTCGCAGCTGGTGCTGGGCACCGGCAAGCCCGAAGAAGACATGGCGCTGGACGGCATCGCCTTCCCGGGCGAGCGCTGGACCAGCAGCGGCGTCACCGGCCTGCCGAGCGCGTCCAGCGTGGCGGCCACGCTGCCGACCGCGCGTGGCCCGGCCGCGCGCCTGTTCGCCTTCGGCTACGACGCCTGGCTGATCACCGCCTACCTGGAGCCGCTGGCCGCCGGTAGCGAAGGCGGCCTGCGCGGCGCCACCGGCACGCTGCACCTGGACGGCTTCGGCAACATCCTGCGCACGCCTGCGTGGTCCACCTTCAGCGGCGGCCGCCCGAACGCGATCATCGGCTCGCGCTGATCCCTTGAAGATCGACCGGCGCACCCGCGGAGCGACGGTCGAGGCGGCGGCGCGCGCGCACCTGCTCGCCGCCGGGCTGTCGGATATCGCCACCAACGCGCGTTATCGCCGCGGCGAACTGGATCTGGTGATGCGCGACGGCGACACGCTGGTGTTCGTCGAAGTGCGCTACCGCCGCGACGCGACGTTTGGTGGCGGCGCGGCCTCCATCGACCTGCGCAAGCGCCGCAAGCTGGTGATGGCCGCGCAGCTGTTCCTGGCAATGAATCCGCAATGGGCGCAGCAGCCGTGCCGGTTCGACGTGGTCGAGGCCGAGGGGGAGCCGCCGCGCTTGCGCTGGCTGCGCGATGCGTTCCGCGCGGACGATGCCTGACGCCATGCCCTCGATCCTTACCCATGCCGCCGTGCCGCTCGCCTTGTGGGCAGCCAGCGAACGCGGGCGCATTTCGCCGCGGTTGCTCGCGGCCGGCATCGTCGCGGCGATGCTGCCGGATGCCGACGTGCTCGCCTTTGTCCTGCGCATTCCCTACGCCGACGCTTTCGGCCATCGCGGCGCCAGCCATTCACTGCTGTTCGCCGCGTTGTGCGCGTTGCTGGCGGCAAGCCTGCATCGGCCACTGCGCGCAGGCGCCTTGCAGGCGGGTGCCTGGGTATTCATCTGCGCGGCATCGCATCCCCTGCTCGATGCAATGACCTCCGGCGGGCTCGGCGTCGCACTCGCCTGGCCGTGGCGCGAGACGCGCTTCTTCGCGCCGTGGCGGCCGATCCTCGTCTCGCCCATCGGCGCGGGCTTTTTCAGTGCACGCGGGCTGGGCACGCTGCTCTCCGAGTTGCGCTGGGTGTGGCTGCCGCTGGCGTTGGCGGTGGTTGGCTGGCGCGCGATACAGTCCACGCCTCGCGGATCGACGCACCTACAATAGGTCGATGACCACGCTGCCCGCCGCTTTCCTCGACGCCGTCTCCGCCCTGCTCGGCCCGGAGCGCTGGCGCACCGACGAACCCACCCGCCAGGCACACGGCCAGGACGACTCGCGCCGCTTCGCGCTCCCCGACGCGGTGGCGTTTCCGCGCGATGCCGAGGACGTGGCCGCGCTCGTGCGCGCCTGCGCCGCGCATCGCGTGGCGCTGGTCGCGCGCGGCGCGGGCACCGCCACCACCGGCGCGGCGGTGCCGTTCAATGGCGGGGTCGTGCTCTCGTTCGCGCGCATGAACCGCATCGTCGAGATCCGCGCCGCCGACCGCTGCGCCGTCGTGCAGCCCGGCGTGCTCAACGGCGACCTGCAGGAAGCACTGGCACCGCACGGCCTGTTCTGGCCGCCGGACCCCTCCAGTGCGGCGATGTGCAGCGTCGGGGGCAACCTCGCCACCAATGCGGGCGGCCCGCGCGCGGTGAAATACGGTGCCAGCCGCGACAACGTGCTCGGGCTGGTGGCGGTAACCGGCGGCGGCGAGATCATCCGCTGCGGCGGCCCGTACACGAAGGACGCCACCGGCTATGACCTCACCCACCTGATCGTCGGCAGCGAAGGCACGCTGGCGTTGATCGTGGAAGCCACGCTGAAGCTGACGCCGCGCCCGCGCGCGCAGGCCGGCCTGCGCGCGTTCTACCGCGACGCGGCCAGCGCGGCGGCGGCGGTATCGCGCGTGATGGCGCAACCGGTGGTGCCGGCGATGCTGGAGTTCATGGACGCGCATGCCATCGCCCTGCTGCGCCACAACGGCAGCGACGTGCCCGAAGCCGGCGCGATGCTGCTGATCGAAGCCGATGGCGACGAGGACACCCTGCCCTACGCGCTGCAATCGCTAGCCGATGCAGCCGAAGGCGACGGCATGCTGTCGCTGGATGTCGCCGCCGACGGCGTGGCGCGCGACCGGCTGTGGGCCGCGCGCAAGGCGCTCTCGCCGGCGCTGCGCACGATCAAGCCGGGCAAGATCAACGAGGACGTGGTGGTACCGGTGTCGCGCATCCCGGACCTGGTGTCGGCGATGGAAGCGCTGTCGACGCAGGCGGATCTGCCTATCGTGTGTTTCGGCCATGCCGGCAACGGCAACCTGCACGTCAACATCATGTACAACGACGCCGACACGGCGGAGACCGCGCGCGCGAAGGCGGCGATGCCTAAGATCTTCGAGACCGTGCTGGCGTTGGGCGGCACGCTGTCGGGCGAACATGGCATCGGCGTGGCCAAGCGTGACTTCATGGCGCAGGCATTCGATGCGGCCACGCTGGCGGCGATGCGGGCAGTGAAGGCAGCCCTGGACCCCGTGGGGATTCTCAACCCGGGGAAGGTGTTGCCGCCGTTCAAGGGGTGAGGGCTGTCGGGGCTAAATCCCCTCCTGCGGGTTAAGCGCACGGTGCATTGCGCCTTCGACCCTCCGCAGGCGCTATCCCTTCTTGTAGGAGCGGCTTCAGCCGCGACGAAGCGCCGCGATATCGCCGAAGAAAGTGCGCCTACCCGCGCCCCTGCCCAATGAACCGCAACCCCACCCCCGGCTCGGTGACGATGTAGCGCGGCGCCGCCGCATCGTCGTGCAATTTCTGCCGCAGCTTGCCAACCAGGATGCGCAGGTAGTGCGTATCTTCCTCGTGCGTCGGCCCCCACAGTTCACGCAGCAACTGCGGCTGCGTGACCACGCGCCCGGCATGCCGCATCAGCAGCGCCAGCAGCGCGTACTCCTTGCGGCTCAGGCCCGCCGGCTCGCCGTCCAGCGTGACCTCGCGCAGCGCGAGGTTCACGTGCAGCCGGCCATCGTCGAACACGATCTCCTCCGGCGTCGCCCCGCCGGACTGGCGCAGCAGCACGCGGATGCGCGCCATCAGCTCCTGCACGCCGAACGGCTTGGTGACGTAATCATTGGCGCCGCCATCCAGCGCGGCGACCTTCTCCGATTCGCCCGCGCGCACGGTCAGCATGATCACCGGCACCGCCGACCACTGCCGCAGCTCACGCAGCACCTCGTGGCCGTCGCGGTCCGGCAGGCCAAGGTCGAGCACCACCAGGTCGGCGCCATGCGTGGCCAGTTCGGCCAGCCCCTCGGCCGCCGTGCCCGCCTGCAGCACGCGATAGCCCTGCGCGCGCAGGCTGATGTCGAGGAAGCGACGGATCTGCGGCTCGTCGTCGATGATGAGTACGCGCGGCGGCGGGGCGATGGCGGCGTCTTGGGACACGGGCGTGGCGGCTTCTCAGTCTGCGGGCGGCCGGGACGGCCGCGGCGGCGGCTCCAGCAGCGGGAGCGTAATGCGGATGGTGGTGCCACGGCCATCGGCGCCGGCCAGCGCCTCCACGCTGCCGCCGTGTGCGCCGATCATGCCCTGGCAGATCGTCAGCCCCAGGCCGGTGCCATGGCGGCCACGGTCGCCGCGCTCCACGCTGTAGAACATGTCGAAGATGCGTGCGCGCTCGTCCTCCGGGATGCCGGGGCCGCGGTCGCTGATGTCGATGCGCAGCGCGCCCTCGTGCAGCGCCGCCGATACGCGCACCGGCTCGCCCGGCGGCGAGAATTTCGCCGCGTTTTCCAGCACGTTGAAGATCGCCTGTTCCACCAGCGCCGGGTGCACCCAGATCGGCGCCAGCCCGGGCGCGACGTGCAGGTCCAGCTTCACCTCCGGCTGGTAGCGCTGCAGGCGCCGCGTGGCCGAACCGATCAGTTCGTCCACGCCGATCCAGTCGCGGTTGAGGCTCAGCCCGGCGTGGCCGAGCCGGGTCATGTCGAGCAGGTTCTGGATATAGCGGTCCAGGCGCTCGCCTTCCAGCTGGATGGTGTCGAGCAGGCTGCGCCGGTCCTGCGCGTCCATCGCCTCGCCGTAGCTCGCCAGGCTGGACGCCGAGCCGATCATCGAGGCCAGCGGCGAGCGCAGGTCATGGGAAACCGAAGAAAGCAACGCCGAGCGCAGCCGCTCGGTCTCCCCGCTGACGCGCGCGCTTTGCAGGTCGGCCACCAGCCGCGTGCGCAGCGCGGCCTGGCCGATGTCCTCCACCATCGCCTCGGCCAAGCGCCGCTGCTCCAGCGCCGGGCGCTGCACGGAGGCATCGAAGCGCAGCGCCACCACCCCGAGCGTGCCGCGCTCGTGCTGTACCGGCAGGCACCAGCAATCGGCGCCGGCCAGCGTGTCGGTGAAGCGGCCGGCGGGCTGGCCGTGCCGTTGCGCCCAATCGGCGGCGCTGCGGTCCAACACGGACAACACCATCGCGCCCTCGCTCTCGCGCTGTTCCAGCCGCAGCCACGCCTCCACGCCCAGCGCGGTGGCCAGGGCGCGCCGCCCCGCCTCCACCACTTCGCCCAGGTCGGCCGCGGTGCTCAGCTGGCGGCCAAGCGCCTGCAGCGCATTGGCGTGCGTGTTGGCCGCGCGCAACGCCAGCACCTGCATGCGCAAGCGCGAGGCCAGCCGCCCCGCCACCAGAGCGGCGATGAGGAACAGGATGACCGTCACCACGCCCTGGCGCGCGCTGATGTTGAAGGTGAAGCGCGGCTCGATGAAAAAGAAGTTGTAGGCCAGGAAGCTCAGCAGCGCGGCCAGCACCGCGGCCACCATGCGCGTGCGCGAGGCCACCAGCACCACCGCCACGATGAACACCATCGACAGGTCGTCGATATCGGTCCAGCGCTGCAGCAGCCACGCCACGCCGACTGCCGCGGCGGCGGTGACCAGCGCGTAGGCCAGGTCGTAGCGGCGCAACCAGCGCATCGGCTGGCGCGATTGCCGGCGCGAACGTGCGCGCGCATCGGCCGAGCTGACGATGACGAGTTCATAGTGCGCCCCACGCTGGAGCAGGCGCTGGGTCAGCGTGCGGTTGAACATGCGGGCCAGCGGGCGCTCGCGCGTGCGGCCAAGCACCAGCGTGGACGTGCCGCTCTGCGCGGCGAAGTCCAGCAGCGCGTCGGCGATGTTGCTTCCGTGCAGCAACGCGGTGTCGCCGCCCAGCCGACGCGCCAGTGCGAACGCGCGATCGATCTCCAGCTGCCAGGCGGCATCCATCACCGTGCGCGTCTGCACCGTCACCACCGTCCATGGCGCATCTCGGCGTTCGGAGAGGCGGCGCGCGACGCGCACGAGGTAATCCGAACTGCCGCGCCCGTCGATGGCCACCACCACGCGCCTGCGCAGCGCGGCGGTGCCGGGCAGGCCGCGCGCGGTCTGCGCATCGCGCAGGTCGCTGTCCACGCGATCGGCGGCGGTCTGCATCGCCAGTTCGCGCAGCGCGGCGAGGTTGGAAGGCGAGAAGAACGCCTGCAACGCCTGCGTGGCCTGCTCGGGCAGGTAGACCTTGCCCTGCTGCAGGCGCTCGATGAGTTCGCGCGGCGGCAGGTCGACCAGCACGATGTCCCGCAGGCGGTCGAATACCGCGTCGGGCACGGTTTCGGAGACACGCACGCCGGTGATGCGCAGCACCACGTCGTTGAGGCTTTCCAGGTGCTGGATGTTGACCGTGGTGTAGACGTCGATGCCGGCGTCGAGCAGTTCGATCACGTCCTGCCAGCGACGTTCGTGGCGGCTGCCGGGGGCGTTGCGGTGGGCGAGTTCGTCGACCAGCGCCAGTTGCGGGCGGCGTGCCAGCAACGCGTCGAGATCCAGTTCCTCCAGCGTGCGCCCGCGGTACTCGATGCGCTGACGCGGCAATATCGGCAGCCCCTCCAGCAGCGCGACGGTTTCGCTGCGGCCATGCGTCTCGACGATGCCGGCCACCACGTCCACGCCCTGCCGCAGGCGCTCGCGCGCCCGCGACAGCATCGCGTAGGTCTTGCCCACGCCGGGCGCGGCGCCGAGGAACACGGTGAGCCGGCCACCGTGTTCGCGTTGCAGTTCGCCGATGAGGGCATCGGCCTGTTGCGTGCGCGCGTCGCTCATGCCGGCGATTGTGGCCCAGCGCCGGGCAAGCCGGCGAGGGTCACCCTCATCGCCACTGGTCCAGCGCCAGGTTGAGCTGCAGGACGTTCACCCGCGGCTGCCCGAACACGCCGAACTGGCGCGGCTGCACATGCTGGCGCAGCAGTTCGGCTACCCGCGCTTCGGGCAGGCCGCGGGCGGCCGCGACGCGGCGCACCTGCAACGCGGCCGCGGTCGGCGTGATGTCGGGGTCCAGGCCGCTGCCGGACTGGGTCAGCAGGTCCGAAGGCACCTGCGCGGGATCGATGCCCTCGCGCTTGGCGACCGCGGCGCGCGTCTGGTCGATGCGCTCGATCAGCTCCGGGTTGGAGCGCGCCTGGTTGCTGCCGGCGGCGGACATCGGGTCGTACTTGGCGGCCGAAGGACGCGGCTGGAAGTAGCGTGCGTCGCTGAAGGGCTGGGCGACCAGGGCCGAGCCGAGGACGCGGCCGCGCTCCTGGACCAGCGAGCCGGTGGCTTGCACCGGGAACAGGGCGCCGGCGACGAGCGTACCCGCTGCCGAATAGGCGAAGCCGAAGCCGAGCAAGGTGACCAGCGCCAACGCGAACGATGCGCGCCAGGCGCCGCCGTCGTGCAACGTGGCCTCCGCCATGCGCGGTGCGGAAATGACTTTCTGCATGATGGATTCCTCAGATACCTGCCATGGCGGCAATCGCCATGTCGATCAGCTTGATGGCGGCGAACGGCAGCAGCACGCCGCCCACGCCGTAGACGAGCATGTTCCGGCGCAGCAGCGCGGTCGCGCCGGCGGGCTTGAAGCGCACGCCGCGCAGCGCCAGCGGGATCAGCGCGGGAATGATGACGGCGTTGAACACCAGCGCCGCCAGCACGGCGTTGCGCGGGCTGGACAGCTGCATGACGTTGAGCGCGGCCATCGAGGGAATCGCCGCGGCAAACAGGGCCGGCAGGATGGCGAAGTACTTCGAGACGTCGTTGGCCAGCGAGAAGGTGGTCAGCGCGCCACGGGTGATGAGCTGCTGCTTGCCCACCTCCACCACCGAGAGCAGCTTGGCGGGGTCGCTGTCCAGGTCGACCATGTTGCCCGCTTCCTTGGCCGCCTGCGTGCCCGAGTTCATCGCCAGGCCCACGTCGGCCTGCGCCAGCGCCGGCGCGTCGTTGGTGCCATCTCCGACCATCGCGACCAGCCGGCCGCCAGCCTGTTCGGCGCGGATGCGCGCCAGCTTGTCTTCCGGGCGAGCCTGGGCGATGTAGTCGTCCACGCCGGCCTCGGCGGCGATGGCCGCGGCGGTGAGCGGGTTGTCGCCGGTGATCATCACCGTCTTGATCCCCATGGCACGCAGGCGGGCGAATTTCTCCTTGATGCCGTGCTTGACCACGTCCGACAGCTCGACCACGCCCAGCGCATGCCGGCCTTCGGCCACCACCAGCGGCGTGGCGCCGCCGCGCGCGACTTCCTCGATGCGCCCGGCCAGTTCGGGGCTAACAAGGCCCCCGTTGCCCTGCACCCACGCACCGATGGAATCGCCGGCACCCTTGCGGATGTGCCGGCCGTCCACGTCCACGCCGGACATGCGGGTCTGTGCGGTGAACGCGATGAAGTGCGCGTTCGCCGGCTCGACCGCGGCAGCCCCTTGCTCGCGCGCCAGGCGCACGATGGACTTGCCTTCCGGCGTCGGGTCGGCGAGCGAGGCGAGCATGGCCGCATCGCGCAGCTGCGCGCGGTCGATGCCGGCCAGCGGATGGAACGCGGTGGCCTGGCGGTCGCCGTGGGTGATGGTGCCGGTCTTGTCGAGCAGCAGCACGTCCACGTCGCCGGCCACTTCCACCGCCTTGCCCGACTTGGCGAGCACGTTGGCGGCCAGCGCGCGGTTCATGCCGGCGATGCCGATGGCCGGCAGCAGGCCGCCAATGGTGGTCGGGATCAGGCACACCAGCAGCGCGATCAACAACAGCGGATCGAGCTTCACGCCGACGAACCCGGCCATCGCCGGCAGCGTGGCCACTACGATCAGGAACGTCAGCGTCATCGCCGCCAGCAGCAGCGTCAGCGCGATCTCGTTCGGCGTCTTCTGGCGATTGGCGCCTTCCACCAGCGCGATCATGCGATCCAGGAAGCTGTGTCCGGGCTCGGCGGTGACCCGGAAAATGATCTCGTCGGATAGCACGCGCGTACCGCCGATGACGCCGCTGCGGTCGGTCCCGGCTTCGCGCAGCACCGGTGCCGACTCGCCAGTGACGGCCGCCTCGTTGATGGTGGCCAGGCCACGCACGATCTCGCCATCGGCGGGAATGAACTCGCCTTCGGACACGATCACGTGGTCGCCCGGGCGCAATTCGGCCGCCGGAACGCGGGTTTCGCGGCCACCCAGGTCGCTGTCCACGCGGCGCGCGACCAGGTCCTTGCGAGCGCGGCGCAGGGAGGCCGCCTGGCCACGGCCGCGCGCTTCGGCGACCGCCTCGGCGAAGTTGCCGAACAGCACGGTGACGAACAGGATGGCCGTCACCGTCCCGCCAAAGCCGGGCGAGGCATGGCCGGTCGCGGTGATCAGGGCGGACAACAGCGTGCCGATCATCACCACCGCCATCACCGGGCTGTGCCACAGGTGACGCGGAGAGAGCTTGAGGAAGGCATCGCGCAGGGCCGAGCGCAGCGTGGCGGCATCGAACAACGCGGCCTCGGTGCGCTGGCGCTTTTCGATCGAAGGTAGGGTACTCATGGGCATTCTCTTCAGGACGCGGCCAGGGTCAGGTGCTCGGCGATCGGGCCCAGCACCAGTGCCGGCATGAACTGCAGCACGGTGAGGACGAGCACGACGGCGACCAGGGTCAGGGCAAAAGTGGGCGTTTCGATGCGCAGGCTGCCGCCCGATTCGGGCGCCTGGCGCTTTGCGGCCATGCGCGCGGCCACTACCAGCGGCACGATCAGCGCAGGAAAGCGCCCCAGCAGCAGCACCAGTGCGCAGGTCAGGTTCCACCAGTAGGTGGCATCGCCCAGTCCTTCGAAGCCGGACCCGTTGTTGGCGAACGCCGAGGTGAACTCGTAGAACACCTGGCTGATGCCATGGAAGCCCGGATTGGAATTGCCAGTGAACTGCGGCAAGGCCAGCGTGACGGCGGTGAAGCCGAGCAGCACCAGCGGCTGCAACAGGATCAGCAGCGCGAGCAGGCGCACTTCGCCCGCCTCGATCTTGCGGCCGAACAACTCCGGCGTGCGGCCGGTCATCAGGCCGGCGAGGAACACGCTCAGCAGCAGGTAGACGAGGAACTGCTGCAAGCCGCAGCCCACCCCACCCCAGATGGCGTTGACCAGCATGTTCACCATCGCCACGCCGCCGGTGAGCGGTGCGAGCGAGTCATGCATGGCGTTGACCGAGCCGTTGTTGACCTGCGTGGTGATCGAGGACCACAGCGCGGAGCTGTCCACGCCCAGGCGCACTTCCTTGCCTTCCATCAGCGCGGGACTGGCGGCGCTGGCCGAGTGGCCTTCGGACCACAGCGATGCGCCGGTGGAGAGCACCGACATCAACAGCATGCTGCCGAAGATCAGCGCGGTGAAGCGCCGCCGGCCGGTGAACGCGCCGACCATGAACACCACGCTGACCGGGATCAGCACGATGGCCAGCAGTTCCAGGAAGTTCGACAGCGGCGTCGGGTTCTCCAGCGGCACGGCACTGTTCGGGCCGTACCAGCCGCCACCGTTGGAGCCGAGTTGCTTGACCGCGACCATCGCCGCGACCGGGCCCAGCGGAATCTTCTGCTCGGCCATGCCGGCACTGGCATCCACCGGCGTGGCGGTGGGGCCGGAAGCGAAGGTGGAAGGCACGCCCTGCGAGGTGAGCAGCAGCGTCCACACCAGGCACAACGGCAACAGGAAGCGGAGCGTGGGGCGGACCACGTCGGCCCAGTAGTTGCCAACGTCAACGACGTTGGCAACTACGGCAGGAGCGGTTTCAGCCGCGATGGCGGGCGCCTTGCGCCCGCCCATCAACCCGCGCAGCGTCGCCACGACGAGCGCCAGGCCCATCATCGGCGATACCACCTGCAGGCCGACGATGCCGGTCATCTGTGCCAGGTACGACAGCTGCGCCTGGCCGGAATAGTGCTGCTGGTTGGTGTTGGTGAGGAACGAAATCGCGGTATGCAGCGCGGTGTCCCAGCGCAGGTTCGGCACGTGGTCGGGGTTGAGCGGCAGCACGCCCTGGGTCATGAAGACGATCCAGACCAGCAGGGCGACGACGGCGTTGCTGGCCAGGAACGCCAGCGCGTAGCCGCGCCAGCTCATGCCGCGCTCCGGGCGGGTGCCCAGCAGCGCGTAGATCGGCTTTTCGATCAGGCCGAACACGGCATCGCCGCGCATCGGCGTCCCGCGCATCACGCGCGCCAGGTAGAGGCCCAGCGGCCAGCCAAGCGCAATGGCGGCGGCAAACAGGAGGAAGGTTTCGGTCATGGCGGGGTCCTCAGAAGTCTTCCGGACGCAGCACGACGTACAGCAGGTAGGCCGCGGTGACGATCACCGCGAGCCCGCACACGAAGGCAAGCCAGGCAGGCATGGGTCATCTCCTCAGAAGGAAGCTTGCAGCGCCGCTTCCACGCGCGAACCGGCCAGGCCGGGGAACAGACGTTCGGCGGCATGGTCGGTGTCGTGCGCGGTCACGCGCAGTTCCAACGGCGAGCGGATCGCCCACACCACGCCGAGCTGGCCGTGGGTGTAGCTGTCGCCGTAGGCGTCGTCGAGCCAGTAATGGCCCAGTGCAGCCTCGATGCGGAAGCGCTCACCCAGCGGGAAGCGCGCGCCGACCTGCGCATAGGTGCCGGTTTCGTCGCTGGCCATCACGTCGTTCGACCAGCCCAGCTGCGCCCAGTAGTTCTGTTTCCAGGTCAGGGTGCCGTTGAGCTCGGTCCAGTTGAGGTCGACGGTGGTCGAGGGATAGCGGTAGTGGGTGAGGTTGGCATCCAGCATCCAGTCGTCGGACAGGTTGCCGCTCCAGCCGAGGATCAGGTCCAGCTCGCTGCTGGCATGGGTCTGCGGGGCGAATTCCACGTTCGAGCCCCAGGCCGCAGCGTACAGGCCGTTGTCGGCGGCCCACTTCAGGCCTGCCTGGGCGGCGAAGTCGCCCTGGGTCTGGGTGGTGCCGCGCCAGACGTAATCGCTGGTGAGGCTCATGTTGCCGGACAGCGTGCTGGCGGCCGACAGCGGGGCGGCCGCACTCAGGCACAGCACGAGGGCAGCGCGCGCGGATCCGCGGCTGGCGAGGTGAAGCGGGGAATACATGGGTGGGTGGCCTTTCGGTGATCGAGGCGGAACCATTCCGCCGATCACGAAAGTCTGGGCGCCGCCTGCGTAAAGTCGCTATGGCAGGCACGCGTCGCGCGCGTAAATTCGGCGTAACCGCCCAGCGGGCGTGGGCTCAGCCGAAATGCTGGTAGCCGCTGCGCGGGGGATGCCAGGCGCAGCCTTCCTCGTCCAGCACCTGGAGGCCCTCGCTCGCCACCACGCGGCCGATCACCTGGCCTTGCGTGCCGGCGAACTCGAGTGCGCGCTGCACGGCGTCGCGGTCGGCCGCGGCGGCGGTGAAGCACAGTTCGTAATCGTCGCCACCGCCCAGCTGCCATTCGCGCGCACGGCGATCCCCCAACGCGCGCAGCGCCGGCGAGAGCGGCAGGCCTTCCAGCGTGATCCGCGCGCCCACGCCGCTGCGGGTGCACAGGTGGCCGAGGTCGGCGAGCATTCCGTCGGAGACATCCACGCAGGCATGCGCGAGTCCGCGCAGCCGCAAGCCGGCTTCCACGCGTGGCGTGGGCCGCAGCAAGCGCTGGCGCAGCTGTTCGCGCGCCGGTTCGGCGGCGGGCGTGGTGACGTCGAGCTCGCCCCGCTGCCACAGCGCGAGCGCGGCGGCGGCCTCGCCGGGCGTGCCGGTGATCCAGATGTCATCGCCGACGCGCGCACCATCGCGACGCAGCGCCGCCCCCGGCGGCACGCTGCCGATGGCGGTGACGGACAGCGACAGCGGGCCGCGCGTGGTGTCCCCGCCCACCAGCGCGATGCCGTGCGCGTCGGCCAGCGCAAAGAAGCCGTCGGCGAACGCGTCCAGCCACGCCGGCTCGTCTTCGGGCAGCGAGAGCGACAACGTGCACCAGCGCGGCTGCGCACCCATCGCGGCCAGGTCGGAGAGATTGACCGCCAGCGTCTTCCAGCCGATATCGGCCGGTGCGGATTCGACGGGGAAATGCACGCCGGCATTGAGCGTGTCGGCGGTCATCGCCAGCTGCTCGCCAGCCGGCGGTTGCAGCAGCGCGGCATCGTCGCCGATGCCCAGCGCCACGTCCTCGCGACCGCGCACGCGGCGGCGCAGGCGGTCGATCAGGGCGAACTCGGGCATCGGCCGGCGGGCGCGATCAGCCGCCCGATTCGACCTTGCGCCACGCCAGCGCGGCGCGGTCCAGCACGCCGTTGACGTAGGTGTGGCCGTGCTCGGAGCCGAAACGCTTGGCCGTTTCGATGGCTTCGTTGATCACCACGCGGTACGGCACGTCCTGGCGGTACAGCAGCTCGTAGGCGGCCAGGCGCAGCACCGCACGCTCGATGGCGTCCACTTCCTCGACGCTGCGGTCGAGATATTCGACCAGCGCCTCGTCCAGCTCGGCGCGGTGTGCCAGCACGCCTTCCACCAATGCCTCGAAATACGCCAGATCGGCGACCTCGTGGGCCTGCTCGTGGGCGAACTGGGCGATGACCTGCTTGGCGAAGCCGCCGGAGATCTGCCAGGCGTAGATGGCCTGCAGGGCGCGGCGACGCGCACGCGAGCGCAACACCGGGTCCACGCCATCGCGGCGCGGCGGACGGGGGCCGTTCTGCTTCGGACCGGTGGACTTGTTCATGGCAGCTGCTCCACCAGGTTGATCATTTCCAGGGCCGCCAGCGCGGCCTCCTCGCCCTTGTTGCCGTGGCTGCCGCCGGCACGCGCCTCGGCATCCTCCACGCGCTCGACGGCAAGCACGCCGTTGAGCACCGGCAGACGGTGGTCGAGCTGCACGCGCATCAGGCCCTCGGCACACAGGTCGGCGACGTGTTCGTAGTGGCGGGTATCGCCGCGGATCACGCAGCCGAGCGCAATGATCGCCGCATGGCGACCGCCGGCGGCCAGGCGCGCGGCGACCAGCGGCAGTTCCCAGGCGCCGGGCACGCGGACCACGTCGATGGCGCCTTCGGCGATGCCGTTGCCGGCCAGGCTCTGCCGCGCGCCGGCTACCAGCGCATCGGTGATGCGGGCATTCCAGCGGCTGGCGATGATCGCGAAGCGCGCGTTTTCGGGGGCGCGGAGGTCGCCTTCGTAGTGGCTCATGTGCTGCGGGGGCTCGAAAGGTGGGTCAGTTTAACGCGGCGCGGCCTCGGGGACCGCGCTGCATGCGTGAACGCGGGCTCAGGGCTCGACCGTCTCGACGATTTCCAGGCCATAGCCGGCCAGGCCGATCTGCCGACGGGGCGTACCCAGCACGCGCAATTTGCCCAGGCCCAGGTCGGCCAGGATCTGCCCGCCGGCGCCGTTGCGGCGCCACTGGCCGACGTCCTTGTCCTTGCCGGCCGGGCGGCTCACCGGCTCGCGCCGCAGCCGTGCCAGCAGGCTCGTCTCATCGCGCGGAGCCGACAGCACCACCATCACGCCCTGCCCTTCGGCAGCGATGGCACGCAAGGCATCGGCGCTGGCCACGCCGAAATCGTCGCGCCGCCAATGCAGCAGGTCGGCCAGCGGGTTCTCGACCTGCACGCGGACCAGCGTCGGGGTGTGCTTGTCGGGCGTGCCGCGCACCAGTGCGAAATGCAGGTCGTGGGCGATGCGGTCGCGGTAGGTGACCAGTTGGAAGGGGCCGAACTCGGTGTCGATCTCGCGCTCGTCCACGCGCTCGACGGTATGTTCGGTGGCCAGGCGGTAGGCGATCAGGTCGGCGATCGAGCCGATCTTCAGGCCGTGCTCGCGCGCGAAAACCTCCAGCTCCGGGCGGCGCGCCATGCTGCCGTCGGGGTTGAGGATCTCCACCAGCACGCCGGCCGGCTCCAGGCCGGCGAGCATCGCCAGGTCCACGCCGGCCTCGGTGTGGCCGGCGCGGGTCAGCACGCCGCCGGGCTGGGCGATCAGCGGGAAGATGTGGCCGGGCTGGTGCAGGTCTTCCGGCCGCGCATCCGGCTTGACCGCGGTGCGGATGGTGTGGGCGCGGTCGTAGGCCGAAATGCCGGTGGTGACGCCCTCGGCTGCCTCGATGGAGACGGTGAAGTTGGTCTGGAACTGCGCGGTGTTGGCCCGCACCATCGGCGCCAGGCCGAGCTGGGCGGCGCGCTCGCGGGTCAGCGGCAGGCACACCAGGCCGCGACCGTGGGTGACCATGAAGTTGATGTCGGCCGGCTTGACCAGCTCGGCGGCCATGATGAGGTCGCCTTCGTTCTCGCGGTCCTCGTCATCGACGATGACCACCATGCGGCCGGCGCGGATTTCTTCCAGCAGTTCGGGAACGGTGGCGAAGTTCATGCCGCGCCCCGCTCGCCGAGCAGGCGTTCGACGTAGCGCGCGACCAGGTCGATCTCCAGGTTCACCGCATCGCCCACCTGGGTCTGCGCGAAGCGCGTGTGTGCCACGGTGTGCGGGATCAGCGCGACCTCGAAGCCCTCGCCATCCACTTCGTTGACGGTGAGGCTGACGCCGTCCACGCAGATCGAACCCTTCTTGGCGATGTACTTCAAGAGCGCGGCCGGCGCGGCGAAACGCCAGCGTTGCGCGCGCGCGTCATCATGCACCGACAGCACGCGGCCCAGGCCGTCGACATGGCCGCTGACCAGGTGGCCGCCGAGGCGGTCGGTCGGGCGCATGGCGCGCTCCAGGTTCAGCGCCGCCCCCACCGGCAGTTCGCCCAGCGTGGTGAGCGAGAGCGTCTCGGTGGAGGCGTCGGCGTGGAAGCTGCGCTCGTCGAACGCGATCACGGTCAGGCACACGCCGTTGACGGCGATGCTCTCGCCCAGCTGGACGTGGTCGAACGGCAGCGCGCCGGTTTCGAACTTGAAGCGCACGTCGCCGCCGCGCGGCTCGCGCTCGGCCAGGCGGCCGACGCCTTCGATGATGCCGGTGAACATCAGCGCACCTCCGGCCGGAGGGCGTGCAAAAAATGGTGCTGTACGTGGTGCATGTCGTTTCCCGCATGAAGTGAGCGAAAAACGCCGCAAGGCAAACAGGCGCACGCACGATCCGCCGGATCGCGCGCTGGCCGTCTTCTTTCATCCGGACTGTACCGTCGGCTCCGGCATCGGACCGGATCTGCTGACCTCCCGGCGGGGCCGGGAGCGCTCGCGGGCTCGTGCCGGGTGGGCACCTACCGCCGGTGGGGAATCGCACCCCGCCCTGAAGACGTTCATTGGTTGCCGGCGAACCGGCGCGGGCATTCTAGCAAACGCCCCGGCGCGGCCCGGGTTGCATGCGCGGAATGCTGCATTTGGCCACAACCGGCTTGAGGGCCCGCAGCCCGGCCTCAGCGGCGCGGGCGCAGCAGCAGGCGCAGGTCCGCGCCCACCTGGCGGACGTCGTGAAGCTGCAGGTGGACGGCATCGGCCATGTGGTCGATGCCCAACCCGGCCAGCAGCGGGCGCGCGCCATCACCCAGCAGCTGCGGTGCCTGGTAGAGCAGCAATTCGTCGACCAGCCCGGCCCGCCACAGCGCGCCGCCGAGCGCAGCGCCGGCTTCCACCTGTACCTCGTTGATGCCCCGGGCTGCCAGCAGGGCCATGGCGGCGGCCAGGTCCAGGCGACCCGCATGGGCGGGCAACGCGGCGAACGCCACGCCGGGCAGCTCCGGTGGCGTGGCGTCGAGGGCGTGCAGATACAGCGTCGGCGCGTCGCCTGCGCGCACCTTGTCGCGGTCGAGCGTGCGCAGGCGGGCGTCGAGCACCACGCGCAACGGCGGCAGGAAATCGCCGGCCTCGCCCTCGAGCCGCACGGTCAGCGAAGGGTCGTCCGCCGCCACCGTGCCCGCGCCGGTGAGGATCGCCCCGGCGCGCGCGCGCCAGCGCTGCACGTCCGCCCGCGCGGCCGGGCCGGTGATCCATTTGGATTCGCCATCGGCCATCGCCGTGCGGCCGTCCAGGCTCATCCCGTACTTCAGCCGTACCCACGGGCGCTGGCGTTCGATCCGCGAGAGGAAACCCTGGTTGAGCTCGCGCGCCTGTGCCGCCATCAGGCCGTCCTGCACCTCGATACCCGCCTCGCGCAACAGGGTGAAACCACCGCCGTTGACCTGCGGGAAGGGGTCGCGCATCGCCGCCACCACGCGCGACACCCCCGCCGCTATCAGCGCCAGCGCGCACGGCGGCGTGCGGCCGTGGTGGGCACAGGGTTCCAGGGTCACGTAGGCGGTGGCGCCGCGAGCGCGCTCGCCGGCTTCTCGCAGTGCGAAGATTTCCGCATGCGGCCCCCCCGCGCGCTGGTGCCAGCCCTGGCCCAGGACCTCCTCGCCCTGGGCAATGACGCAGCCCACCATCGGGTTCGGGCGCGTGGTCCACGCACCGCGTTCGGCCAGGCGCAGGGCCTGGGCCATGTGGAGATGATCGACGGCGCGGAATTCGTGCATGCGCGCATTGTCGGGCAGGCGGCCGGTCCGGCCAACCGGCTCAGCGCTTGCCGGCTTTCTCCGGCACGCGAGCGGCGGCGCGCTCCAGGTCGAGCAGTGGCAGCTGTTCGCTGCCTACCGGCAGGTCGCGTTCGAGCTTTTCGATCTCCTCGCGGAAATCGGCCACGTCCTCGAAACTGCGGTAGACCGAGGCGAAACGCACGTAGCCGACATGGTCGAGCTTGCGCAGTTCGGCCATCACGAACTCGCCGATGCGGATCGAAGGCACTTCGCGCTCGCCGCACATGCGCAGCTGGTGCACCACCGCGCGCACGGCCGCTTCGATCTGCTCCTCGGAGACCGGACGTTTCTGCAACGCACGGTCGAAGCTGGTGCGCAGCTTGCGGGCATCGAACGCCTCGCGGTTGCCGGTGCTCTTGATCACCACCGGCATCTTCAGCTCGATGGTTTCCAGCGTGCTGAAACGCTCGCCACACGCCTCGCATTCGCGGCGCCGCCGGATGGTGGCGCCGTCCTCGGACACCCGCGAGTCGATCACGCGGGTGTCATGGTGCTGGCAGAAAGGGCAGTGCATCCCGGAATACTAGCGCCAATGGCCGGCATGCCGCGTCGCGCGGGGCAGGCCGGCGGCGCGAACGCGCCGCTTCCGGGACAGGCGCAATGCCATGGCCATCACATCAGCCGTAGACCGGGAAGCGCTTGCACTGCGCGGTGACGGCCTCGCGGACACGGGCGATGACCGCCTCGTCCGCCGGCGCATCGAGCACATCGGCGATCCAGCCCGCCAGCTCGGCCGCGTCGGCCTCCAGGTAGCCGCGGGTAGTGATGGCCGGGGTGCCCAGGCGCAGGCCGGAGGTCACGAACGGCGAACGCGGGTCGTTCGGCACCGAATTCTTGTTGACGGTGATGTGCGCCTTGCCCAGCGCCGCCTCCGCGTCCTTGCCCGAGACGTCCTTGCCGATCATGTCGACCAGCATCAGGTGGTTCTCGGTGCCGCCGGAGACGATCTTGTAGCCGCGCGCGATCAGCGTCTTCGCCATTGCCTGGGCGTTCTTGACGACCTGTTCCTGGTAGGCCTTGAATTCCGGCTCCAGTGCTTCCTTGAAGGCCACCGCCTTGGCGGCGATGACGTGCATCAGCGGGCCGCCCTGGATGCCGGGGAACACGATCGACTGCAGCTTCTTGACCAGGTCCTCGTCGGCGCCCTGGGCCAGGATGATGCCGCCGCGCGGGCCGCGCAGGGTCTTGTGCGTGGTGGAGGTGACGACGTGCGCGTGCGGCAGCGGGTTCGGGTAGACGCCGGCGGCCACCAGCCCGGCGACATGCGCCATGTCCACGAAGAACAGCGCGCCGACCTTGTCGGCGATGGCGCGGAAACGCGCCCAGTCGATCTTCTGCGAGTAGGCCGAGAAACCGGCCACGACCATCTTCGGCTTGTGCTCCACCGCCAGGCGCTCGACTTCGTCGTAGTCGATCAGGCCCTGGTCGTTGACGCCGTACTGCACGGCGTTGAACAGCTTGCCGGAGGCGTTGACCTTGGCGCCGTGGGTCAGGTGGCCGCCGTGGGCCAGCGACATGCCCAGGATGGTGTCGCCCGGGTTGAGCAGCGCGAAGTACACCGCCTGGTTGGCCTGCGAGCCGCTGTGCGGCTGCACGTTGGCGTAGTCGGCGCCGAACAGCTGCTTGAGGCGGTCGATCGCCAGCTGCTCGGCGATGTCCACGTATTCGCAGCCGCCGTAGTAGCGCTTGCCCGGGTAGCCTTCGGCGTACTTGTTGGTCAGCACGCTGCCCTGGGCTTCCATGACGCGCGGGCTGGCGTAGTTCTCGCTGGCGATCAGCTCGACGTGATCCTCCTGGCGCGCCGCTTCGGCGGCCATGGCCTGGGCCAGTTCGGGATCGTAGGTTTCGATACGGGCGTCACGCGGGAACATCGGGTCTCCAGGGGCTGCCGGGGCGGCCAAGGGCGGTCGGGGGCATAAATTATAAGGTGCCGCCCACCCACCCCACCAACCAGGACGGCGGACATCGCGGCCCGGTCGCCGGAAAGCAGACCGGCCGCACAAGGCGGCCGGCCAGTGATCGCATGTGGGCGATCAATCAGTGATGCAGCACCAGGTCGGCAATGATGCCGGTGGCGACGGCGACCATCAGCATGTTGCCGACGTCATCGCGCACCCAGTGATAACCGTAGGGCGGACGACGCAGGTGGTAGCGGTCGTAGTCGTTGACCACGTAGACCGGGCCGCCGTAGTAGTCGCGGTAGCGGTGGCCCGGCGCCCAGCCGTAGTAGCGCGGCGGCGGGGCCGGACGGTAATAGGCCGGGCGCGGCGCCGGGCGGTACACCACGGCCGGGCCGCGGTAGTCGCGGCGGCCGTCGCGGTACCCGTCGTGGTAGGCCTCGCGGCGCTCGCGGTAGTCACGGCGGTCGTCGTGGCGGTCATCGCGGTGGCGGTCGTGGCCACGACCACGGTCATCCCAGCCGTGGTGGCCACGGCCGTGATCGTCGGCCATCGCCGACGGCGCCACGGCGCCCAGCGCCAGCAAGGACGTCAACGTCAAGGCAGTGAGACGAATCGTATTCATGGCAGCTCCGTGGCTGTGTTGGGTGTTGATGACATATTGGCGCGACAAGATGAACAGGCATTGGCTGGAATCGGTTACGAATGCCCCCATTTAGTCGCCGGTTGGCCACGTCCGCCGAAGGCGGGTCGGACGTTCCCGTTATACTGGGCGCCATCCCATTCCCTGCCCGCCTGATCCGCCCCGCCGGACCGGGCCGGGCGCGCGCTACGAGCCATACGGAGATTCCATGTCCTCAGGGCAATACATCTACACCATGAACGGCGTCAGCAAGGTCGTGCCGCCGAAGCGCCAGATCATCAAGGACATTTCGCTGTCGTTCTTCCCCGGCGCCAAGATCGGCCTGCTGGGCCTGAACGGCGCGGGCAAGTCGACCGTGCTGAAGATCATGGCCGGCGTGGATACCGATTTCGAAGGCGAGGCGCGTCCGCAGCCGGGCATCAAGGTCGGCTACCTGGCGCAGGAGCCGGAACTGGATCCGAACAAGACCGTGCGCGAAGCGGTCGAGGAAGGCGTGGGCGACGTGCTGCAGGCCCAGGCCGCGCTGGAGGCCGTGTACGCGGCCTACGCCGAGGAAGGCGCCGATTTCGACGCGCTGGCCAAGGAACAGGAGCGCCTGGAGGCGATCCTGGCCGCCGGTGATGCGCACACGCTGGAAAACCAGCTGGACGTGGCCGCCGACGCGCTGCGCCTGCCGCCGTGGGATGCGGTGATCGGCAACCTGTCCGGTGGCGAGAAGCGCCGCGTGGCGCTGTGCCGGCTGCTGCTGCAGAAGCCGGACATGCTGCTGCTCGACGAACCGACCAACCACCTCGACGCCGAGTCGGTGGAATGGCTGGAGCAGTTCCTGGCGCGCTATACCGGCACCGTGGTGGCCGTCACCCATGACCGCTACTTCCTCGACAACGCGGCCGAATGGATCCTCGAACTCGATCGCGGCCGTGGCATCCCGTGGAAGGGCAACTACACCCAGTGGCTGGTGCAGAAGGACGAGCGCCTGAAGCAGGAAGACAACCAGGAAAAGGCCCGCCAGAAGGCAATCCAGAAGGAACTGGAGTGGTCGCGCCAGAACGCCAAGGGCGGCCGCACCAAGGGCAAGGCGCGCCTGGCACGCCTGGAAGAACTGCAGTCGCAGGACTACCAGAAGCGCAACGAGACCAATGAAATCTTCATCCCGCCGGGCGAGCGCCTGGGCAACTCGGTGATGGAGTTCAAGAACGTCTCCAAGAAGTTCGGCGACCGCCTGCTCATCGACAACCTGTCGATGATCATCCCGCCGGGCGCCATCGTCGGCATCATCGGTCCCAACGGCGCCGGCAAGTCCACGCTGTTCAAGATGATCACCGGGCAGGAGAAGCCGGATTCGGGTGAGATCGTGGTCGGCCCGACCGTCAAGCTCTCCTACGTCGACCAGAGCCGCGACAAGCTGGAAGGCAACCACAACGTGTTCCAGGAGATTTCCGGCGGCCTGGACATCCTCAACATCAACGGCGTGGAGATCCAGTCGCGCGCGTACATCGGCCGCTTCAACTTCAAGGGCCAGGACCAGCAGAAGATGGTCGGTTCGCTGTCCGGTGGTGAGCGTGGCCGCCTGCACATGGCCAAGACCCTGCTGCAGGGCGGCAACGTGCTGCTGCTCGACGAACCGTCCAACGACCTGGACATCGAGACGCTGCGCGCGCTGGAAGACGCGCTGCTGGAGTTCCCGGGCAACACGTTCGTCATCTCGCACGACCGCTGGTTCCTGGACCGCATCGCCACGCACATCCTCGCCTTCGAGGGTGACTCGCACGTGGAGTTCTTCCAGGGCAACTACCGCGAGTACGAAGAGGACAAGAAGCGTCGCCTCGGCGACGATGCCGGTCCGCACCGCCTGCGCTTCAAGGCGCTGAAGTAAGTTCCGGGAAAGGGCGCCTTGAGGGCGCCCTTTTTCTTCGCGCCGTGGCCCGCCGGCTCGGGCATCATGGCCGGCGCGTCGCGGCTGAAGCCGCTCCTACGGGTTCCGTGCATGTCCGCCTTTCTCGAGCGCGTCTTCCGGCTCAACGCGCATGGCACTTCGGTGCGTACCGAATTGCTGGCCGGCCTGACCACCTTCCTGACGATGTCCTACATCGTCTTCGTCAACCCCGACATCCTCGCCACCACCGGCATGGACCCGGGCGCGGTGTTCGTGGCGACCTGCCTGGCCGGCGCGTTGGGTTCGGCCATCATGGCGCTGGCGGCCAACTTTCCGGTGGGCATGGCCCCGGGCATGGGCCTGAACGCGTTCTTCGCCTTCACCGTGGTCGGCGCGGCCGGCCTGCCCTGGCAGCAGGCGCTGGCGGCGGTGTTCGTGTCCGGCCTGGTGTTCATGGCACTGTCGCTCACCGGCGTGCGTGCGTGGCTGGTGGCCGGCATCCCCCCCTCGCTGCGCGCGGCCATCGTGGCCGGCATCGGGTTGTTCCTGGCCATCATCGCGCTGCAGAAGTCGGGCGTGATCGTCGGCAATGCCGACACGCTGGTGGCGCTGGGACCATTGCACAGCGCGCCCCCGCTGCTCGCGCTGGCGGGTTTCCTGCTGATTGCCGTGCTCGAAGCGCGCGGCGTGCGCGGCGCGATCCTGATCGGCATCCTCGCCGTCACCGCCGGCGGCTGGCTGGTGGGCGACGTGGAGTACCACGGCGTGGTGTCGCTGCCGCCCAGCCTGGCGCCGACCTTCCTCCAGCTCGACCTGCAGGGCCTGCTGCACCATGACGGCGGTGCGCCGCTGGCCGTGCTGATGCAGGTGGTGCTGGTGTTCGTGCTGGTCGAGGTGTTCGATGCCACCGGCACGCTGTATGGCGTGACCGGACGTGCCGGCCTGCTGCAACTGCCCGACGGCCAGCGCCGGTTCGGCCGCGCGCTGCTGGCCGACAGCACGGCGATCGTGGCCGGCTCGCTGCTGGGCACCAGCAGCACCACGGCCTATGCGGAGAGCGCCTCCGGCGTGCAGGCCGGTGGCCGTACCGGGCTCACCGCGCTGGTGGTGGCGTTCCTGTTCCTGGCGGCCCTGCTGTTTTCGCCGCTTGCCGCCATGGTGCCGGGCTATGCCACCGCGCCGGCGCTGCTGTTCGTGGCCGGGCTGATGCTGCGCGAGCTGGTGGACGTGCATTGGGCCGACCTCACCGAGTCGGTGCCGGCCGCACTGTGTGCGCTGGCGATGCCGTTCACCTATTCGATCGCCAACGGCCTGGCGTTCGGCTTCATCGCCTACGCCGTGCTGAAGGCCGGAACCGGACGATGGCGCGAGGTGCACGCGGCGGTGTGGCTGGTCGCCGGGCTGTTCGTGCTGCGATACGCGCTGGGCTGACGTGTCCGCGCAGGCGATGAGCCGGCCTTCGCGGCCGGCCCGCTCGCTCAGTAATCGCTCGCGTACGGCGAGGTCACCACCTGCGGCGTCTTGCCCAGCGCCGCGCCGAGGCGGTCGAGGACGAAACGCAGGTACAGGTTGGTGTTGAACTGGTTGTAGTCGCGCGCGTTGTTGAACGTCATCCGGCCGCCGAGGAACAGCTGCGGGGCCACCTGCCACTCGGCCGCGCCGGACACGTTGTACGAAACGCCGGTCTTGCTCTCGCCCAGGTAGACGGGCGCGACGTAACGGTCGGTCAGGCCCAGCATCGCCGCCAACGAGGCCGCGTCGTAGGCCGACTGTTGCAGCGTCGGGTCGGTCGGGAAGTACGGCGAGTCGTCGGTGCGGAAGTGCTGCACGCCGACGCTGGCATCCAGCCGCCAGTTGACCTTCTGGCTGGACGAACGACCGGTCCAGTGCACCGGGAAGCCCAGGTCGAAATAGTCCTGCGGGCTGAAATAGCCACCCTGGCCGTACGTGAAGCCGCTGAGGTTCTTGTCGTACTGCATCGCCGTCAGGTTGATGCCGGCGGTCAAGGACTGGTTATCGGTTTCCAGCGCGTGCACGTAGAAGCCCAGATCGACCTGGCGATGGTCGTTGTCGGCCACGTTGCGGCCGGTCAGGCGATGCGCAGCCAGGTTGGCATAGCCGCCGAGCAGGCCGTTATCCAGCGTGGCCGAGACGGCCAGGCCATTGCTGGTCACGCCGCCCCACTCCCGGCCGGTACGCACGTCCTCGGTGCCGGCAAAGGACAACACGCTGTCGTTCACCGCGCGGCGCGAACCCTGCGCCGAATAGGTCAGGTTGTCGCCGATCTCCCCGCGCCAACCCACGCCACCGACGATGTTCTGCTGCTGGAAACCCACCGGCGTGCTGCCGATGTCCGCCGAGAAACCGCCATTGCGGTAGCTCACCGCCACGCCCACGCCGCTGTCGTCCTGGCTCAGGCGGCGCGAAGCGGTGCCGCTGGCCGCCATCGAATACAACGCATCACGGAACTGCACCGGCGTCTGCGTGGCTGCCGCGCTCTGCGAGAGCACCAGCAACTGCGCCTGGCTGGCAGCGTCCAGGTCGCCGCGCAGCGAAGGATCGTTGAGCACCTGCGTGGCGATCGCGCCGATGCTCAGCGTGGAGAGGTTGTTGGACAGCAGGTACTGCGAGAGCGGCTGCGCGTACAGCGCGTCGAGCGCCGCCTGGCGGCGCTCGGCGGCGGTGTCGCCTTCGGCCTCGTTGTACAGCGTCTGGAAATCGCCATTGGCCACCGCCGCTTCGTAGATGTAGTTGCGGGTGGCGGCGTTGTCGCCGGTGGTCAGCAGGCCCTGGTAGAGCGTGGTGCCCACCAGGTTGTCGATCTGCGTGGGATCGGTGGCCAGCGCGTCGGAGATCGCGGCTGCCGGGCCGCCGCCGAAGCGGCTGGCGACGTTGTAGTCGACCGGCACGGCGCCGGCGTCGACCAGCGTCGGGGTCAGGCTCACGCCCAGCTTGCCATCGCCCACGGCGAAATCGGCCTGTACCGGCATCTCGATGTCGTCGAGCTGGCCCAGGCCGGATTCGCCATCGCGCGCGCGGTAGATCGCGCCACCGGCAATCTGGCTGCTGTTGTCGGCCTGCACTTCGCGCAGTTCATCGAGCACCGTGTTGCCGCTGCGACGCGGCGGCAACGACTGCGCACGCGCTTGGCCGCCGCGGCCGATCGGCGCGGCCCCCATCGGGGCAGCGCCGCTGGCATAGGCCGGCGCAGGCACGCGGGCGCCCTGCCCCGGGACCGGCAGGGTGGCCAGCATCGGCGCGGAGGAAGCACTCACCGGCGGCGGCAGGTCGCCGTCGCCCACGTAAGCACCGGGGCTCGGCGGCGGCACGTAGGCCGGCGCAGGCACGGTCGCGGCATAGGCCGGCGCGGCGGCGTAGGTCGGTGCGGGCGCGGCCGGGTATGCCGTCGGCGGCAACGTGGCCGGATACGGCGTGGCATCGGACAGCACCGCCGCCGAGCCACGCATCGGGCCGGTCATGCCGGCGAACGGATTGAGCGGGCGGGCAGCCGATGCATAGGCGGCCGGACCACGCGCGCCGGGCAGGCCGTTGTCGAGTTGGCCAGCGTCGCGCTGCTGCGCGGCCAGCGATGCACGGAAATACTGCTCGGCCTTGCGGTTCTTGCCGGCTGCGCGATACACGCGACCGGCCGCGGCGAGCACGTCGGGCGACTGCGGCGCCTGCGCCAGCGCGCGCTGCAGGTACACCTCGGCGCTGTCCAGGTCCTGCTGCGCGGCAGCGCTGTTGGCCGCGGCGACGAGCACGTCCAGGTCGTTGGGCTGGCGCTGCAGGATCTGCTGGTAGATCACCAGCGCCTGGCGCTGGTCGCCGGCGCTGGCGTACAGCCGCGCCAGCGCGGACAGCGCGTCGGTATCCTGCGGCTGCTGGGCCAGGATCGGCGCCAGCGCGTCGTAAGCACCTTCCAGGTTGCCCAGCTCGCGCAAGGCATCGACCTGCCGCAGCACGTAGCCGCTGCGCAGCGCCTGGTAGCGGCGCAGCTGCTCCGGCGTCATCGTGGTGTCGTGCAGTTGGCGCAGCACGGCGGACAGCTCGGCGTCCTGGTGCGCGCGCAGCAGCACGCCGGCGTACTGCAGGCGCTGTTCGGTTCCGGGAGTGCCCGTGGTGACCAGGCGTTGTGCCAACGTCAGCGCGCGCGAGGAATTGCCGCTGTCGGCCCATGCCCCGGCCAGCGCGGCCAGCAGCTGCGGGTCGTCGATCTGGTCGCCCAGCGCCGCCTCGGTGCGCGACAACAGTGCCTGCGCCTCGCCGGCGCGGCCCTGTTGCTGCAGCCCGCGCGCGGCGCGCGCCTGCTGCTCGACCCAGGCGATGTTGCGCAGGCGCGTCATTTCCGGCGTCCGCGACGCGGCGGGAATCCGCTCGAGGCTGGCATACGCCGTGCCCCAGTCGCTGGTTTCCTGCGCATACAGCGCGTTGGCGTACTGCGCCTCGGGGGTGTCGCCGTGCACGGCGAGCAGGCCATCCATCACGCTGCGCGCCTGGTCGGGACGGCCGGCCTGCAGGTAGAGGCGGGCCAGGTCCAGTCGAATCCAGGGGTCTCCCGGGCGCTCGACCATCGCGCCTTCCAGTTCGGTTTGCGCGGTGACGGCATCGCCGGCTTCCAGCGCCTGCTGCGCCTTGGCGCGCTGCACGTTGGAGCGCAGCATCGCTTCGCCGCCGGCCTGCTGCCGCTGCGCAGCCGGCAGGCGATTGAACAGGTCGGTGGCTTCCTGCATGCGGCCCTGGCGGCTGTACAGCGCGACCAGGCCCTGCAACGCCGCGGGATTGTTCGACTCCAGCGAAAGCGCCTTGCGGAAGCTCGCTTCTGCCGCCTGTGCATCGCTGCCGGTCTGCAGGTTGCCCAGCGCGGCGTAACCGGCGGCTTCGCTTGGCTGCAGGTTCACTGCTGCCTGGGCCAAGCGGGTCGCCTCGGCGATATCGCCGCGCTTGCGTGCCGCTTCGGCCTGCTGCAACTGCAGCCAGTAGCGCGCACTGTTGTAGGCGCTGTTCCATTTGCCGTTCGCGGCGGCGGCCGGGCGCAGCAGTTCCTGCGCCTCGGAGAAGCGCTGCTGGCGCAAGCGCACCGAGCCCAGGCCACCCAGCGCTTCGCTGTCGCGCGGACGCGCGCGCAGCACCTGGGTGAAGCGCTGCTCGGCGGTGGCGAGATTGCCGGCGTTGAGCGCCTTGAAGCCTTCGCCCAGCGCCACGCCCTCCACGTCCTGCGCGGTGGCCGCGGTACGGCGCTCGCGCAGCTGGTTGAGCTTGGCGGCCACTTCGGCGTCGTTCGGATTGGCGTTCAACCACGCCTGGTACAGATCCGCATCGCCTTGGCCAGCGTTGAGCCACAGCAGAGCCTGGCGCCAGCCATTGCGTGCCGGGCCACCGATATCGGCGCGCGTGCTCAGCGTACGCAGCTGGGCGATGCCCTCGCGGCGGGTCGGCTCGCGATAGGTCAGCACCTGCGCGAGCGCGAGTGCGACGCCGGCGTTCTCCGGCTCGCTGGCCTTGAGCCGGGTGAGCCCGTCACGGGCCTTTTCCCAGCCCTGCGGCGTGCCGGCCAGCGACTGGTAGTACTCCAGCGCCACGTTGGAAGGCGGCGCCTTGCCGTTGAAACTGGCTTCGTATTCGCGCACGGCTTCCACGTAGCGCCCCGCGGCCGCCGCACGACGCGCGCTGGCCAGGTGCGGGTCGCTGCCACCGCCCGCCGCGCTCGCGTTGCCGCCGATCACCAGACGCAGGCGCTGGGCCTGCGGCGAGTTCGGGTGCGCGGCCTGCAGCTGCGCCAGGCGCTTGCGTGCGTCGGCGCTCTTGCCCTGGGCGAATTCGATCTGGCCCAGCCCGAGCAGCGCATCCGGCTGGTTGGGATCGATGTTGAGCAGCTTGCGCCAGGTGTCGGCGGCAAGGTCATCGCGCCCCTGGTCATGCCAGTAGTTGCCCTGGTTGACCAGTTGCTGGGTCGCGTTCTGTGCGTGCGCCGGCGTGGCCAGCAGGCACAGTTCGATCATCCCGGCGAGGTAAAGCGGCTTCAGGTTGTGGCGGAGCATGGTTTCAGTCTCCAGGCAGGCAGCAGGCGCCCGTCTGCGGCAAAACGGTAACGGTTTTCGAGCCAGCCCTGGCCGAACAGCACCAGGTTGCGCTCGTAGTAGGGCAACGCATTGGCCGCGGCCGCGTTGGCGGCGGGAATGCGCTGTTGCTGGGTCTTGAGCAGCGCGCCCTCGCCGAGCGCGCTCAGGTAGGGCAGCAGGGCCGCGGCGAAGCCCACCGGGGCGTTGCCGGTGCCCACGCCACGCTGCACGTCGATTTTCTCGGCGAACGTGCCTTGCGCGCGCAGCATCTGCGCCGGGCCGGAGAGGTCGCGCAGCAGGTTGGCGCGCAGCGGGTCGGCGCGGTCCAGCATGCCGGCCCACAGGTACACGCGGATCGCGTCGTAGCTGCCCAACGGCCCCTTGGCCGGATCGATGGCGAATGCGCGCCCGTCCCAACCGATCCAGTCGGCGGCGAAGCCCACCGGCGCGCTGCCGGAAATCATCCGCGCGCTGCCGGCAATCATCGACCGCCACGGGCCCTTGGGGTCGGCCGAGGCGAAGCGCCGCAGCAACTGCAGCGGCACGTAGGAAGGATTGAAGGTCCAGCGCGTGCCGGTATGGAAACCGGCGCGACCGGGCAGCAGCATCTCGCCCAGTCCCGGCACTTTCGCCACCACCTGTTCGCGCACCAGCTGCAGCTTGCGCAGGCCCGCGCTCACGTAGCCGGCGCGGCCCCACAGCCGTCCGGCTTCGAGCAGGCAATAGGAAATCCACAGGTCCGAATCGGTGGCGTTGTTTTCGTCGAGCACGCGCCACTGGCCGTCGGCCGCGCGACCCCACAGCCACGCCGGCAGCATTTCGTACGGCCGGCCGTCCATCAGGTTCTGGCGAGTCCAGCCCAGGATGCGTTCGAACAGCGGCTGGTCGTTGTTCACCAGCGCGAAGAACAGCCCATAGGACTGCCCTTCGGAGGTGCTGCGCTGGTCGGGCGTGGCGAAATCCACGACCCGTCCGTCCGGCTGGATGTGCTTGGCCGAGAACGCCTGCCAGTACGGCCAGCCCGGTGCCGACGGGCACGGCGGCAGGCTCACCGCCCCTGCCCGCTGCACCATCGCGCCTGCGGCCAACGCAAGCGCGCCGCCGAGCCAGCGGCGGCGCGCGGGATCGCGCGGGGGCGAGCCTTGCGTCACTTGCCGCGGCCCTCGCGCAAGCGGATAGCCGAATGCAGGCGCAGCAGCACGCGCGCAGCCAGGGCCAGCAGCAGGCACAGGACCACGACCGCCACGCCGAGCCAGATCGGATGGTTGGAGAAATACCAGCGCAGCCAGGTCGGCAGCGGCAGGTGGCCGATGTAATACGTCTGGTTGCCCGCCAGGCTGGTGACCTTGTCGTCCTGCAGCAGCACCACGCTGCCCTGGAACTTGGCCAGCCGCACCGGGTCGGCCCAGGCCTCGAACAGGCGCGCCAGGTTGGCCGGGTCGTCGGCCTGCAGCACCACCACGCTGCGGTCGCGATCCAGCGGCGATTGCAGGCCCATCAGCAGCACGTCGTTGGGCTGCGGATTGACGCTGACCTCGGCGGTGGTCGGCAGGTCGGTGCGGCGCGCGTCGAAGGACAGGAACCCCGGCAGCTTGTCGAGCAGCCAGTCGCTCAGGCGGAAGCGGCGGCCGTTGGCGCCCTCGCCCACCGGCAGGTACTGCGCCCACTCGCGCAGCAGCGGCTGGGTAGACGGCGAGCCGAGCACGATCAGGTCGCGATCGGCGTCGCGCTGCTTGGCCTCCGCCGGCGTGGCCAGCGTCACGCGCAGGGTCGGATAGCCCGTCGCCGCGCCGAGCTTGCCGAGCAGGTTGAGCACGTTGCCGAAGTCGGTTTCGCTCGCGTTGTCCGGCAGCACGATCGCCGATTCGGACAGGTCCGCCAGGCGGGTGAACGGGAAGCCGGCATTGCCGAACGCGGCCAGGTTCGGCATCGCCATGTAGTGCGGGAACGACCGCAGGTCGATGCTCGAATCGCCGTCGATCGCCCCCGACACGTCCGGGAACGTGTTCTTGCACGCCTCGGCCTGCGGGCGGTCGAAGAAGTAGTGGAAGCGCAGCTGGCTGTTGGCCGAGAACGTGCCGGTCGGGAGCTCCAGGTCCTGGCGGATCGGCATCACGCCGCGCTCGCCCAGGCCGCGCCACCAGCGCAGCGGCAGCGATTCGGCGTACGGGTGGCCGTTCAACGGCAGCGTGGTGACGAAGTTGTCGTTGATGCTGATGTTCAGCGCCGACTGGTCGTTGGCCTCCGGCACTGTGTAGCGGTACTTCAGCGACACCGGGATGCCGTCGCTGCGCCACACGAACAGGTCCGGCGGCAGTTGCAGGCCGACGCGGATCAGGTCCGGGTGGTAGCCGGTGACGTTCAGCCGCTCCGGGCGGTCCACCAGCTCGCGGAAGTACACCGGGCGCTCGCTGCTCACCCACTTCGGCGCGTCGTAGGGCTTGCGCGCCTCGGGCTGCGCGAGGTCGCCCACCTGCGCCACCGCGCCGGTCAGCGGCGCGCGCAGCGCCAGCGCGGTGGCGGCCTTGGCCAGTTCGCCGGCATTGCGGCCGAGCACCAGCAACAGCTTGGCGTTCGGGTCGGTCGGGTGGCTCATGATCGCCACGGTCGGGCCGTGGATGTCCGGCAGCGAACCGCCCACGCCGGCCAGCAGCGTCGGCAGCGTATCGGGCGTGGCGAACACCACTGTGTTGCCCGACGCCGGCAGCGTGCCGGTGGATACCGGGAAGCTGGCGCCGCGATAACCGGCCAGCGCGCCGAACCACGAGGACACGATGCCGGCCGCCTGCAGCGTGGCCATGTCCGGCCGCTGCGCGAAGTGGAACGGCAGGCTCAACGGGCGCACGTCGTGTTCGTCGAAGAACGGCACCGGCAGCATCGCCAGGTTGTCGGCCAGTGCCACCGGCGTGGTGGTCAGGCTCAGCGTACTGTTGGCCGCGTCCACGTTCGCCCACAGGCTGGTGTGGTCCGGGTCTTCGCAGTCGCGCGTGTAGTGGCCGATCAGTTCCAGGTTGATCTGGTTGTAATCGGACACCACGCGCGGGTCGATCGGGATGTCGGCGCTCAGGGCCTTGCCGGCGTCGGCCTGCGGCGTGGGCAGAGTCGCCACGGTCACGCCGTTGACCGTCACCTTCAGGTGCGAAAGGTCAGGCAGCAGCGCGGGCGAATAGCTGTAACGCAGGTGCAGCTGGGCGGCATTGACCAGTTCATCGGTGCGCACGCCGAACGGCACGCCGGCATTGCCATGGATGCCGCGCAGGGTGATTTCGTAGTCGATGCCGAGTTCGCGCAAGGTCTGCGTGCGCGTGTTCGCCGACGCCGGCGGCGCGACCGGTACGTCCGGCGTGCCGGCCACCGCGGGCACGGCCTGCGGATTCTGCGCGGCGGGGTCCTGGGCGGGCGCAGGCGTCGGCATGGGCTGCGCGCAGGCCAGGCCCGCGGCCACGGTCAACAGGCAGGCGGCGGTGGCGGATACGAGTCGCATCGGGATCATCTTGTCCAAAGGAGGAACGACGGATACGGGCATGCTCACGCGCCCTCTTCATGGCCGACGGGCTTGAAGCCGCGCCGCAGGCTGCTCAGGCTGTGCTGGCCGAGGCGACGGAAGCCGCGCATGCTCGCCCCGAGCACCTGGCCGACCGAACGCAGGAACGAATCGCGATCGTGCTGGCCCCATTGGCCCAACCACAGGTCGGCGCGCGCGAACGTGCAGGCGACCAGCCAGCGCTCCTGCTCCAGGTCCATTTGCGCGAATTCGATGCTGATCTGGCCGTCGCGGTCGTGCCGCACGATGGCCGGCAGCGGCTGCTCCACGCCACGGTGGCGCAGGCCGATCTGCACGCCCAGGCCCGGTTCGATCGGCTGTGGCTGGTCCAGCCGGATCGCCATGCCGCCGGTGGAGAAGTTGATCGTCCGGCCTTCCAGCAGCGTGCCGTCGGGCAGGCGCACGCTCACCGGTGCATCCAGCGGCACGCGGTGCGAGCGACGCACCTGGCGCGTCTCGCTGGCGGTGGCGATGGTCGCGCCCAGCAGGAGCATGTTGTAGACCGTCCAGCCGAGGTTGAACCAGATGGTGTGCAACTCGCCGGCATCGCTGGCGAAGCTCCAGCGCATGATGCCGGCGGCGATGCCGGCCATGTTGAGCACCAGCAGGAACAGGTAGGGCTTGGCGATCTGCGAATCGAAATAGCCGCGCTGGACCAGGCCACCCTTCGGCGTCACGTTGAACTTGCCGAGCTTGGGATTGATGAACGACACCAGCGTGGGGCGCAGGATGTACCACGCCAGCGTGGTCTCGTAGACCTCGTTCCACAGCAGGTGGCGATACTTGCCCTGCACGCGGATGTTGGTCAGGTTGGCCTGGAAGATGTGCGGCAGTGCGTAGGCCAGGATCATCAGCGCCGAGGCATGGATGACATGCGCGCCGAAGAACAGGAAGGCCAGCGGCGCGGTGAGGTAGATGATGCGCGGCAGGCCGTAGAAGAAGTGCAGCATCGCGTTGAGGTAGCACAACCGCTGCGAGATCCGCAGGCCCTTGCCGAACAGCGGGTTGTCCAACCGCGCGATCTGCGCCATGCCGCGCGCCCAGCGGATGCGCTGGGCCACGTGGCCCGACAGGCTCTCCGTCGCCAGGCCGGCGGCCTGCGGGATCGCCAGGTAGGCGCTGCGATAGCCCTTGCGGTGCAGCTTGAGCGCGGTATGCGCGTCCTCGGTCACCGTCTCCACCGCCACGCCGCCAATCTCGTCGAGCGGGCCGCGCTTGATCACCGTGCACGAACCGCAGAAGAAGGTCGCGTCCCACTGGTCGTTGCCGTCCTGCAACAGGCCGTAGAACAGCTCGCCCTCGTTGGGCACCTTGCCGTGCGTGCCGAGGTTGCGCTCGAACGGATCGGCGGAGAAGAAATAGTGCGGGGTCTGCACCACCGCCAGCTTGGGGTCGCGCAGGAACCAGCCCATCGCCACCTGCAGGAAGGAGCGCGTGGGAATGTGGTCGCAGTCGAAGATGGCGACGTACTCGCCCTTGGCCTTCTTCAGCGCGGCATTGATGTTGCCGGCCTTGGCGTGGAAGTTGTTGGTGCGGGTGACGTAGTGCACGCCCACCTGCTCGCAGAACTCGCGGAACTCCGGCCGGCGGCCGTCGTCGAGCACGTGCACGTTGATCTTGTCCGACGGCCAGTCCATCACCGTGGCGGCCAGCACGGTGGTGCGCACCACCGACAGGGGCTCGTTGTAGGTGGGGATGAACACGTCCACCGTGGGCCAGTCGCGCTGGTCCGCCGGCAGCGGCACCGGCTTGCGGTTCAGCGGCCACAGCACCTGGAAGAAGCCCAGTACCAGGATCACGAAGGCGTACAGCTCGGCTCCCACCAGGCCCAGGCCCAGCACCAGGTCGACCACGCCCCCCACGCCCATCGTCTCGGTCAGGCGCCACCACATGTAGCGCGAGGACACGGCCAGCGACATGCCCATCATCATCAGCACGACCACCCGCCCGCCGCGGCGGCGCAGGAACAGCGCCACCACGAACAACACGGCCGAGAAGATCATCTGCTGGGCCACGTCCATCGGCACCGCCACCACGAACACCAGCAGCAGCGCGCCCAGCAGCCAGAGCGTCCAGGTCGCGAGCCTGGGCAACAGCGTGCCGGGACGCGGCGCGGTGGCGATACTCATCAATCGTTCCTTATGACAGCATCCGTGGCGCGCGCTCGCGCCGATCTTTCAGTCCACCGGACCCGGGCCCGGCCTGCCGCATCAGCGGCCGAACATGCGCCGCAGCGGCCCGGCCGCCACCGGCACGGCATCGGCCTGCAGCAGGCGCTGGAACAACGCGTCCAGTTCGTTTGCCGGTGCACCGGCCGGACGCGGCGTTACCTGGACCTGCACCGGTGCCGTCTCGGTCCGCAGCGGCCGGATCGAGGCCAGGATCGGCGGCGAGGGCGGCGGCGGCACCGGCAATGCCGGCGGCTCGGCCGCGCCTTGCGCCGCCTTCGCTTCGGGCACCTTCACCGGTTCGACCGGCGCTTCGGGCGCGGCCACGACGCGCGGCTCGCGGGCCGGCAACTTGCCTGGCACGAAATCGCGGTACTCGTCGGCCCCCTTGCTGCCCAGCCGGGCGAACAGGCGGTCGACGTCGTCGAAGGCCTCTTCCTGTGCTTGCTTGTTCTTGTCGTTCATTGCTGTCCCCAATGATCTGTACCGTGCCTACACCGCCCGCGCCAGCCGCAGCCGGCGCAGGTCCGGCGTCGGCGGTCGCTCGGCGTTCACCGCCAGCCCCGCCAGCATCCCCAGTTGCTGGAACCACCCTTCGTATACCCCCGCCAGGAAGCCGTCGCTCCAGTCCATGCCGGCCAAGGCCACGGCAAGCGGCGGGGCGGCGTGGTTGATCTCCACGCTGCCGGCCTGCTCTTCCATGCGGCACTGGCCCCATTCGACCTCGCTCCAGATCCGGTTGGCCGCGGCCTCGACCTCGCCGAGCGCCACGCATTCGCCGATGGGATGGCGCAGGGCGAAGCGACGCCCGATCCGGGCCATCAGGGTGGCCAGCTCGTGGTCGGGGAGTTCGGCGGCGAACTCCTCGGCCAGGGCACGGACGAAACCGAGCCACTGCCGGGAACAGCCGCGGGCGCGAAACAGCGTTGAAGGATCGAACGAAGTCATGCCGGAACCGTGCTGCGTGGGGTGCACCGGGCATCATGCCCCCGGTGCAGGTCAAACATATGCAAGCGCGGTGCCAAACACGACGCTGTGCAGTGCACAATTGAGAATTCGATCGCACTTTACCCGATCGGCTTGCGAAAAATCACCTGGACAGGCCGCAGTGCGGCAAAAACCGCCGCTGCGCGTCACCCCTTTTCGGGGGCGTCCTCGACCTCGAACACCTGCCGCAGGTAGCGCAGGTACCCGGGGTCGTCGCACATGCTCTTGCCGGGCGAATCGCTCAGCTTGGCCACCGGTTGTCCATTGCAGCGGACCATCTTGATGACGATCTGCAGCGGTTCCGGGCCCAGGTCGTTGGTCAGGTGGGTGCCGACGCCGAAGGAAAGCCGGCAGCGCCCCTTGAAGTGGTCGAACAGCTGCATGACCTTCTCGATGTTCAGCCCGTCGCTGAACACCAGCACCTTGCTCCGCGGGTCGACGCGGTGCTGCTGCAAATGGTCCAGCACGCGCTCGCCCCACACGAACGGATCGCCCGAGTCGTGGCGCATGCCGTCGAACAGCTTGCAGAAGTACAGGTCGAAGTCGCGCAGGAAGGCATCCAGGCCCACCACGTCGGACAGCGCGATGCCCAGGTCGCCGCGATACTCGCGCGCCCACGATTCCAGTGCCGCGACCTGCGAATCGCGCAAGCGCGGGCCCAGCGCCTGGAAGGCCTGCAGGTACTCGTGGGCCATGGTCCCCAGCGGGGTCATGCCGTAGCGGCGGGCGAAGTACACGTTGCTGGTGCCCACGAAGCGCTCGCCCCAGCCCTCGCGCAGCAGCGGCAGCATCTCGCCGTGCCACTGCCGGGAATAGCGGCGGCGGGTGCCGTAGTCGGCCACGCGGCACTCCTCGTAGCCGGGGGCCGCCAGCCGTGCAATCTTCGCTTGCAGGCGGCGCCGGCCCTCCTCGAAATCCGGCTGGCTGGTATTGCGGAACCACACCTCGTTGATGATCGCCAGCAGCGGCACTTCGAACAGGATCGTGTGCAGCCACGGCCCGCGGATGATGAGCTCGATTTCCCCTTCGACCTCGCGCGACGGGCGCAGCGTGAGGTACTTGCGGTCCAGGTGGAACAGGCCGAGGAAATCGACGAAGTCCGGCTTGATGAAGCGCATCGCGCGCAGGTAGGCCAGCTCGTCGGGCTGGAAGCGCAGCTCGCACAGCAGGTCGATCTCGGTGGAGATCTCGTCGATGTAGCGCGCCAGGTCGATGCCGGGCGTGCGGCACTTGAAACGGTATTCGACCTGCGCACCGGGGTGCTGGTGCAGCACCGCCTGCATCATGGTGAATTTGTACAGGTCGGTGTCGAGCAGCGAGGTGATGATCATGCGGGGATTATGGCGCGACCGGCGTGTGCGTGCCGCCTGCCCGCCACGCCGCTACCCGGCTTGGCGCATCAGGCGCGGCACCTGGGCGGCCGCATGCGCCCAGATCGCCAGCCACACCCCGGCGCGTACCGGCCAGCTGCGATGCGGCGCCTCGAACTTGCGGAAATAGCGCCACAGCCCGCGATGCTTGTGCCATTCCACGAAGAACGGCCGCGAGCGGCTGGAGACACCGCGCAAGTGCACCACGCGCAGGTCGTTGGCCACCGCCACCGTCGCGCCAGCCTGGCGAGCGCGGCGGCACAGGTCCAGGTCCTCGGCATGCAGGCGGTAGCCGGCGTCCCAGCCCCCGATGCCATCGAACAGGCTGCGCGGCATCAGCATCAGCGCACCGGACAGGGCCTCCACCGGCTGCAGGGTCTGCGCCGGGTCCGCCGGCACGGCCAGCTGCGCGCCGCGGCGCGGGGCACGCAGCATCGCGGCGAAGTCCGGGTCGCGACGGCGCACCGCGCCATCGGGCTCGCCGTGCTCGTCCACCTGCTCCACGCCCAGCAGCGCGGGCTTGCCCAGCGCTTCGGCGCGCGCGCGCAGCTGGGCCAGCGTATCCGGCGCCACCATCAGGTCCGGGTTGATGAACACCAGCCACGGTGCCCGCGAATCCGCCGCCCCCTGGTTGCAGGCGGTGGCGAAGCCGGGGTTGTCCGGGTTGGCGATGAAGTGCACGCGCGCATCCTCGATGGCATGGCGCTGCACGACGTTGAGCGTGTCGTCGTCCGAATCGTTGTCGACCACGCGGATCTCGGCCACGTCGGCGGCTGCGCGCAGGCGCGACAGGCACTCGTCGATGGTGGCCGCGCTGCGGTAGGTCACCACCACCGCGGCGATGGCTGCATTCATTCCTCTTTCCCCCGGGAGTCGCCGAACAGGTCACGCTGCGGCATGGCGACCGGCGTGTCCTGGTAGATCCGTTGCAGGTGCGCGCGCATCGCCGCCAGCGGGTCTTCCATCAAGAACCCCGCCAGCCGCGAATGCCAGGCTGGCCAGCGCGTGGCCAGTGCATCCATGTCGCCATCGGCGGGCACGCCCTCTTCCTCGCGCGCGACGAACGCGGTCTCGCACAGCACATTGCGCCAGCCGAGGCCGGCCATGCGCAGGCTCAGGTCGATCAACGCGGCGTACCACGCGCCGTAGCTGGTGGCATCCAGCCCGCCGGCGCGCTGGCGCGCACTGCCGCGCAGCGCCACCGCGTGGCAGATGGCCGCCGGCAACTCCGGGTGCAGCGGTGGCATCGCGGCGCAGGCGGTGGCCAGGCGTTCGGCATCGTCCGGCAGCGGATTGATCTCCCCCAGCCGCGGCCACGCTGCCGCCTCGCCGGCGTTGCTCCATGGCGTGGCGCTGGCGATGGCGGCATCGCGGGCAAAACATGCTTCCAACTGGCGCAACCAACCGGGCAGCGGACGCGCCTGCGAAGACAGCACCACGACGTCGGCGCCGCCACAGGCGCGGAGCATTTCGTCCAGGTGCGCGACCTCGCCGATCGGACGTTCGCGCCGCGTGTAATCGGCCTGCAACCGGGTCCGTGCCAACCAGGCTTCGATCACCGCCACGCCACGCGGGCCGGCCTGCGCATCGTCGGCCAGCCACACCGGCGTACCCGACGGCGTGCCCGCCTCCAGCGCGCCGAGGCAGGCGTCCAGCGCGCGGTCGTCTGTGCCGACCGGCAGCAGGACGATGGGCGTGGCGCCGCTCATGGCTTGGCGGGCGTGTACAGCGGTTCCAGTGTCCTGAACTTGCGGCCGTACTCGTCGTTGAACCGCACGGCCTCGTTGGCGTCCTTCACGATGGTCGGGGTGATCAGCACGATGACTTCCTGCCGCGTCTCGTTCTGCGTCTTCTTGCCGAACAGCGCGCCGACCACCGGCAGGCGGCTGAGGAACGGCACCCCGGACGAGCCGTTCTCGTCCTGGTCGCTGATCAGGCCGGCCAGCATGATGGTGTCGCCACTGCGCACCGCCGCCTCGGTGTGGACGCGGCGGGTGTCGATGGGCGGATTGCAGGTGGACTTGGTGGGATCACAGCTCGCCGGCGTCGCGCCGGCCGAGCTGACCTCCTGCACGATGTCCAGGAACACGGTGCCCTCGCGGGTCACGCGCGGCCGCACCTTGAGGATCACGCCGGTATCCAGGTACTGCACCTGGCTGTAGGTGCTGTCCGAGCCCAGTCCGGTGTTCACCGACACCGAGTTGATCGGCACCTTGGTGCCCACGTTCAACGTCGCCTCGGCGTTGTTGCGCACGAACACCGACGGCGTCTGCAACAGGCGAACGTCGGTGACTTCGTCGAGCGCGGAGATCACCGCGGCCGCATTCTTGCCCAGGAACGTCCAGCCCAGGCCACCGCTGCCGATGGTGCCGGAGATATCGCCCCAGATGCTGCGCCCCAGCGCGCTGGGCAGGCCCGCGCCGCCTTCGCTGACCGGCGCGTCCACGGCATTCTCGAAATACCAGTTCACGCCGTAGCTCAGCTTGCCGGTGAGCTTCACTTCCGCCACCTGCGCTTCGATGTGCACCTGCATCGGCATGGTGTCGAGCTTCTCGATCACTTCGCGGATCGAGCGCCACGCCTGTGGCGAGGCACGCACCAGCAGGGTGTTGGTTTCCTCCACCGCCGAGACGCCGACGCGGTCGCCTTCCACTTCCAGCGTCACGCTGCCGTTGCCGCTCTGGCGTGGCGAGAGGGCGAAGTCGCCACCGGTGCCGATGCCGCTGCTGCCCGTGCCACCGGCACCGCCGTAACCGGTGCTGCCGTTCGACCCCAGGCTGCTGCCGGCATCGCGCCCCAGGCTCGCCGAGTCCAGCGTATCGCCCAACTGCATCGACGTGGCGCCCGGCGCGAGCGAGGCGTTGTCGCTGCCGCCGCGCGTGCTGGCGCCGAACACTTCCGCCAGCCGGTCGGCCAGCTCGCGCGCCTTGATGTATTTCAGCTCGTACGAGAACAGCCGCGGCGCCCCGCCGGCGCTGTCGATGCGCTCCAGCCACTGCTGGATCTGGTCCAGGTAGCGCGACTGCGGCGTGATCACCAGCACCGCGTTGGCGTTCTCCAGCGGCATGAAGCGGAACATGCCCGCGCTGGGCGTGCCGCTCTTTTCGCCAAAGACTTTCTCCAGGTCTGCCGCCACGTCCTGCGCCTTGCCGGACTGGATCGGGAACACGCCCACCGACATGCCCGATAGCCAGTCGACATCGAAGATTTCCACCGTGCGCAGGTAGTTCTCCAGCTCCGCCCGCGTGCCGCCCAGGGTGATGACGTTGCGCGAGCCATCGGTGCCAACGATGGCGTTGGGCCGTGCATAGGGCTCCAGGATCTTCTTCATCTCGCTGGCCGAGATGTAGCGCAATGGCACCACGCGCACCTCGAAGCCGCGCGCGTTGGCCGCCGGTGCGGTGCTCGGCGCCACGGTACCGGCCAGCGCCTGGTCGGCGGGCACGATGTTGTAGCGGCCGCCGCTGTACACCATGCGCGCGTTGTTCCAGCCCAGCACCATCTCCAGCAGGTTCAGCGCCTGCGCCGGCGACACCGGCTTGGGCGTGGCCAGCGTCACCGTGCCCTGCACCCCGGGCGCGATGACGTAGTTCTGGCCCAGCATGTCGCCGAGGATGGCCTTGACCACCGCCTGCAACGACTCGCCCTCGAAATTGAACGTCGCCTCGCCGGTGCTGGCGGCGGACAACGCCGGCGACGGGCGCGCGGCCGCGCCGCGATTGATGACCTCGCCGCTGCCGCGGCGGATCACCGGCTGCGGGCCGGCATCGGTACCGGCGTCTTGCGTGGCAACCGGCGCGGTGCGCGGGGGCGGCTGGGGCGGCGCGCGGCGCACGTCCGGCGTCGGCGTGCTCGCGCAGCCGGCCAGCAGGCCCAGGATGAGTGAAATCAGGACAACGCGTGACGTCATGTCGGCACTCTACGGGTTCTTCGGCACGGCGGCATCGCCGGTACGCTGCGGATTCTGTTGCTGCTGCAAGGCGCGGCGACGCGCCTCGATGCGTTCGCGGATCGCGTTGAGCTGGTCTTCGCTGGGGGCCGGCGGCGCGGACGGCGTGCCTTGCGCGGCGGGCACCGGGGTGTTCGCGACCGGCACGACGGGCGCAGCCGCCGAGGGCGGGATGGGTGCAGGGGGGGCCGCGACCGGCATCACGTTCGATGGCGGCGGCGGGCTCTGCGGCGCATTCGCCTGCCCCGCGCCGCGCAGGGCGGTCGGCGCTTCACCGCCGCGGCCGTCGAACACCTGCATGTCCAAGGTGCGCACGCCGCCCGGCCCTTCCACGGTGGCGCTGCGCGGCGACAGCGTGAGCAGGCGCCAGCCGTCCACCGCATCGCCCTGGAGGCGCAAGCGCAGCGAGCGGCCCTGGTCGGTGGTCACCGTGGCCATCTGGAACTGCGGGGTCATCAGCACGCCGGTCAGGCGCAGGCCGGTGGCCTGGCTGGTGTCGCTGCCGCCCAGGAAGAACGGGTGCGGGCGCCGGTCTTCTGCGAACACCGGGCGCTGCGCGACGGCGGCGTAGGTGGAGAAATCACCGAGACGACGTGCCGGCGGCGGCGGAATCGCCGGCAATGGCCGCGCTGCGAGCGGTGCGTGGTCGTCCGGCAAGCGGCTGCCCATGCCCAGGCCGGCCAGCACCGCGACGGTGACCGCCCACCCTGCGAACACCACCCGCCACCCGGTTCGCATGCCGATCGCATCAGGGCGCATGCGCGACCTCCGGGGCGACTGCGCCAGGGCGCACGTAGCCGGACAGATCGAAGGTCACGTCCAGCCCGTTGCCGCTGTCGCCCGGCGAGAGCGCGGCGCGCTGCGCCAGCACGTTGAGGTTGTCCACGAACAACCCCGGCGTGCCGGATTCGAGCGAGTGCAGCACGCTGGCCAGTTCGGGCGTTCCGCAGCGCAGGCGCACCTGCACGGCCACGCGGGGGAAGCGCCCCTGCAGGTCGGCCGGCAGCGCCGAGCGGTTGCTGATCGCGCAGCTGCGATGGCCGGGGCTGGCTTCCGAAACGACGGCCTCCAGCCGCTGCACCAGGCCGGCGACCGCCAACTCGGCGGAAGCTTCGGGCAGGAAGCCGGGGCGCGTGGCCAGCTGCGCGCGGGCACGCTGCAGTTGTTCGGCAATGCGCGGGGCTTGCTGCAGCTCAGCCTGTACGCGCTGCGCGCGTTCGTTGGCCGCACGCACGCGTGCCTCGGTGGCCAGCAGCGGCTGCACGAAGAACGGATGCACCAGCAGGCCGTAGACCAGCGCCAGTGCCAGCACCAGCAGCCCCAGCGCCCAGGCGCGCTCGCGCAGGTCGGGCGCACTGTTCATCGCGCACCTCCCGCAGCGGGGGCCGGCGCGGCCGCGGGTGCGGCCAGCGTGGCGGTGATGGTGAAACGGTCGCGGCCCTTGCCCGCGTCGCTCTGCAATACGCCGGTGAGGGCCGGCTTGCGCCAGGTCGGCGCGCCATCGAGACGTTCGACCAGCCCGGCGGCTTCATCGCTCAGGCCGATCAATTGCAGCTGGTCGCCTTCCAGCGAGAATTTTTCCAGATAGGTGCCATCGGGCAAGCGCTGGCTGAGTTCGTTCCACACCTCGATGGCGGCGGGCCGCGCGGCCCGCTGCTGTTCGAAGAAGACGGCGCCTTCGATCAGCGCGGTGAGTTCCTCCCGTTGCATCGCCACCTGGCGCGCACGCTGGGCATCGGCGCGCACCCGGGCCTCCAGCGCATCGGCGGCAGCCGCGCGATTGTCCAGCAGCCACTGCGCGCCAATCGCCAGCGCGATGAACCCGGTCGCGAGCACGGCCAGGTTCCAGCGTGCCATCGGGTCGCGGCGCACATGGCGTTCGGCCATCGGCAGCAGGTTCACGCGCAGCGGCTGTCCATCGCCATCGCGCACGTCCACGCCGGCCAGCAGTTCGCGCCACGCCGGGGCGATGCCCGCCTCGCCATCCACCACGCGGCGCGGGACCACCACCAGTTCGGCATCCAGCTGCGCATCGCCGTGATGGCCCAGCGCGCGCGCGTCGAACCAGACCTGCTCGGCGGTGAAGGGGGTCTGGCGGTCGATCTCGAAACGCGCCACGTCCTGCAGCCGCGCGGCCGCAGCGGCGGGCAGCCGCAGCGGGCGGCGCAGCGCGGCGCTGGCAGGCAGCAGCCAGTAGCGCGGCAGCGGACGCAGGCGCGGCGGCAGCAGGGCGTCCCAATCGGCCGGGGGCACCGCCTCGGGCAGGCGCGCCAGCGGCTCCACGCCTTGCGCACGCTGCCAGGCCAGTGCGACTTCCCCGCCCTCGCGCCACAGCAGCAGGCGCGCCGGCGAGAAACCCAGCCGCCATTGCCAGCGCGGCGGCAGCCAGGCCAGCAACGCCGCCTGCCACCAGCGCCAGAAACCGCCGGCACCCGGCGGAATCCGCAGGCCGATGCGCTCGAGACTTTGCCGCCACGCGGTCATTGCACTGCCGCTCCCTCTTCCCACTGCAACACGGTGTATGCCGAATCGCGGGCGACCGCACTGCCGGCACGTACCACCGCCCGCAGCACCACCTCGCGTCCCTCGCCCAGGCGTGCCCGGCTCTCAATACTATAAGTGCCCGTCCCCGCCGCCATGGCCGCCGGGTCGACCTGCGTCACGGAAGCGCCCACCGGCGCCTGCCGGGCGGCCAGTACGGGGGCCGGGTCGGTTCCCATCGCCGTGAGCACCGGGCCCGGCGCGAACGCGGCCACCGGCTGCGCGCGCTGGCTGTGGAGGGTGACGTTCGGCAGCAGCCGCCGGTAGAGGTCGGCATCCATCCCGAGCACCAGGCGCAGTTCGCCCAGGCTCTCGAACGGGGCGTCCTTGGCGCCGTAGGGCAACCCGGCGGCGGCGTAATCGGCATCTTCGGCGCCATTGGGGGCCTGCAGGCTGTCGGCGTCGCGCCAGTCGACGATGGCCGCGGCGATCGCCTGCGCGCGCGACGGCTCGGCGCCGAGCGCGCGTACCAGACCGGCCAGCAGCGCGGGCGGTGCGGCGTTGAGATCGACCTTGCCGCCTTCATCGACGATGCGCACCTCCACTGGCACGCCATCGAACGCCCATGCGTAGGCCCGGCCGTCGGGCCGCCAGCGTGTCGCCGGCTCCCCACGCAGGCGCCACAGGGCATATTCCATTCCCGCACGGGCCACCATCTGCCCGCGCACGCTGCCGCGCAGCACCGCCTCCTGGCCGTGCTCCACCCGCGCGGCCAGCGCGAAGGCGCCCACCATCGCGGTAAGCAGCACGATCAGCCAGAGCACCAGCACCAGGGCCACGCCGCGCATGCCCCGGTTCATAGCGAGGTGCGCTCGGTCGTGGCCTGCGGCAATGCCACCAGCAGGGAAGGCCAGTCGCCTTGCGCGTCGCGCAGGTCGATGCGCACCCAGCGTGGCAAGCGGTCGCTGTCGGTCCACTGCGTCTGCCAGTCGCCCAGACGGCGCTCGCGGGGATCGAAGCCGCGGTAGGAGAAGCGCGCCTCGACCAGCCCCTCGGCCAGTGGTTCGGCGGGCACCGGCTTGGCCTGTGCAAGCGTCTCGCCCGCCTGCACCTGGGTCAGCTGGATCTGCAGGCGGCGCGCGGTGCCCTGCCCTTCGACCCGGATGTCATGCAGGTACGGGCCGCCGTAACCGAGGTAGTCGGGCACGTCGGCCACGAAGCGCATGCGTTGTGCCTCGCCGATGAAGCGCTGCGGTTGTTTCGTGGACGGATCGCGCGCCATGACCACGGGCAAGGCCGCCGAAAGCCGCTGGCGCAGAAAACCTTCGATGGTGCGCATGCGTTCGCTGCGCGCGGCGATTGCCTCGCCGCGGCCGCCGATCGTGCCGGCCGAACGCAACGTGGCGAACGCCAATGTCAGCCCCGCCGCCAGCAGCACGGTGGCCAACAGCACTTCGATCAGCGTGAACCCGGCGGCGCGTGGCCTGCTCATCGCGTGCCACCGTCGAGCGCAGGCGGCACCAGCCGCAGGCTTCGCCAGCGCAGTTGCTGCTCCGGCGCTTCACCCCAGCGCACCACCAGTTCCAGTTGCATCAGCTGCGGATCGACCGGCGACACCGGCTGCGTCGTGGCCGGCGGCTGCGGGTCCACCCACGGCTGCACGTCGAGCTGCCACGCATAGCGGCCCTCTTCCCAGCGCCCTTCGCGGTGCTGCGGGCGCAGCGGCCCCTCCATTTCAAGCCCGGCGAGCAGCGACTGCGCATGCAGCGTGGCGCGGCTGGCCTGCTCGGCCGCGCGCACTTGCCGCGCCCCTCCGGACAGCGTGCCGATCAACAGCCCCAGTGCCAGCGCGAGCAGCGCGAAGGCGACGATCACCTCGATCAGCGTGTAGCCGCGCTGGTACTTCATGGCGAGGCCTCGAGCCGGCCGCTCCGCACCTCGCCGGTGATCCAGGCCACGTCGATGCGCCAGCGCGCCTGTCGCGCCGCCAGCTCGATGCGCCCGCCACTGGACGCGCCATCGGCGAAGAAGCGGATCGCGCCCGTCCCCTGCCGCGGCTGCACTTCGCGCGCGCCGGTAAAGGCAATGCGCAGCTGCGCCGGCACCTGGCCACGGTGGCCCAGCGTGCTCGACCAGCGGCCGCTGCGCGGATCGATCTCGAATTGCTGCGGCACGCCGCTGGCCATCGCGCGCGTGCGCACCAGCCGCAGCTCCGATGCCAGCTGCTTGCCATTGGAACGCAGGCGCAGGCCATCGATGCCGCCCCCGAGCACGCCGGCGGCGAGCACGCCAGCCACCGCGATCAACGCGATCACCAGCAGCATCTCCAGCAGGGTGACGCCGCGCGCGCGCGAACGCCTCAACCGCGGGCCGGGGGCCATGGCGGCTTACTCGTAGACGATGTCCGCGTCGTAGCTGCTGCCCCCGGGCTGGCCATCCTTGCCCAGGCTGATCAGGTCGAACGGCCGGCCGGTACCCGGCACGCGGTAGTCGATGGGGTGGCCCCAGGGGTCGTTGAGTTCGGCCGGCTTGGCATAGGGGCCAAGCCAGCCGGCCGCGCCTGCCGGCTGGGTGACCAGCTCGTCGAGCTTGGTCGGCAGCTTGCCGGTGTCGAGCTGGTAGTTCTCCACCTTGCCGGCCAGCGTCTGGATCTGCGACCTGGCCAGGTTGGCCTTGCCGCGGTCGGCGCCGCCGAGCACGCGGCTGCCCACCAGGGTGAGCACCGCGCCGATCAGCACGATGACGATGATGATCTCCAGCAGGCTCATGCCGGACTGGCCGCGCGGCGCTGCGGCGGGTACGAAACGGCGTCGGTGGATCATGCGGGCTTCCTGGTCTGGGTCGAAGGGAATGCGGTGTGCGAGGTTAGCGGGCGGCCGCGGCGATGGCGATGGCAAAACGGCCGACCGCCTGTTCAGCCGATGGCATTGGTGAGGTCGTACAGCGGCACCAGCACAGCGATGATCACCCCGCCCACCACGCCGGCCAGCAGCAATGTCAGCAGCGGCACCAGCGCGGCGAGCAGGCGGTCGATGGCCTGCGCGGTTTCCTGCTCGAAGGTGTCGGCCACGCGCAGCAGCATCGTATCCAGCGCGCCGGACTCCTCGCCGACCTGGATCATCTGCAGCGCCAGCCTAGGGAACTGCTTGCCCCGCCCCAGCGCGCTGGCCAGGCCATGGCCGTTGCGTACCTCTTCGGTGGCGCGCTCCACCTCGGCCGCCAGCACGCGGTTGCCGAGCACGCCGCGACCGATGCCCAGCGTCTGCAGCAGCGGCACGCCGTTGCGCAGCAGCGTGCCGAGCGTGCGCGCGAGCCGCGCGGTTTCCAACCGTCCCAGCAGTTCGCCGGACAGGCGGCGGCGCAGCAGCCAGCCATCCAGCGCCAGGCGGAAGGCCGGGTCGCGGCGGCGGCGCTCCAGCCACAGCAGCGCCACGGCCGGCACCGCGATGAACACGATCCACGCGTCGCGCACGAACAGCCCCACCGCCAGGACACCGCGGGTGAACCACGGCAGCACCACGTCCAGGCTTTCGTACATCTGCGCGAACTGCGGCACCACGTAGCCGAGCAGGAACAGCAGGGCGAGGCCCACCACCACCAGCAGGATCGCCGGGTACACCAGCGCGTTGATCACCCGCCCGCGCAGCGCGTGGCTGCGTTCGAGGTAGTCGGCCAGGCGCTGCAGGGTGTCGTGCAGGCTGCCGCCCGCCTCGCCCGCACGCACCATGTTCACGTACAGGCGCGAGAACACGCCATGCTGGCGCTCCAGCGCCGTGGACAGCGGCGCGCCGCCGCGCACGGCGTCGCGGATGGCCGCCAGCGTGCGGCGCTCGCGTGCGTCTTCGGGCAGGTCGATCAGGATCGACAGTGCCCGGTCCAGCGGCTGGCCGGCGCCGAGCAGGCTCGCCAGCTGGTGGGTGAACTGCACCAGCGCGCCACCGGCCAGCACGCGTGCGCGCCAGGGTGCGCGCAAGCCCGGGCCGGGTTCGTCGGCGTTGGCCGCGCGCGTTTCCACCGGCAGGTGGCCCTGTTCCTGCAGCCGCGCGACGACTTCGGCCTCGCTGCCGGCCTCCATCTGCCCGTCCAGCAATTCGCCCTCGCCATTGAGCGCCTTGTAGCGGAACAGCGCCATCAGCGCGCGCTCCCGTGCATTGCGGCACATCCCGGCAGGGCGAGGGCGGCCATCAACCTTCCTCCGTCACCCGCAGCACTTCCTCCAGCGTCGTCTCGCCGCGCAGGGCCTTGGACACGCCGTCCTCGTACATCGTGCGCATCCCGGCGCGCCGCGCCAGCTGCTCGATTTCGCCCATGCCGGCGCGACGCATCACCGCCCGGCGCAGTTCGTCGTCCATCACCAGGAATTCGAGGATGGTGGTGCGGCCGAGGTACCCGGTGGGCGCCAGCGCCGAGGGTCGCGGGCGGTACAGGAAAATCTCGCCGTGCGGTTGCCAGCGACGCAGTTCGAAACGCTCGATCTCTTCGGGCGAGGCCGCGTAGCGCTCGGCATGCGTGGGCTCCAGCCGGCGTACCAGGCGCTGGGCGAGGATGCCGTTGATGGTGGAGGTCAGCAGGTAGTCCTCCACGCCCATGTCCAGCAGGCGGGTGATGCCGCCGGCGGCGTTGTTGGTGTGCAGCGTGGACAGCACCAGGTGGCCGGTGAGCGCGGACTGGATGGCGATGCGCGCGGTTTCCAGGTCGCGCATTTCGCCGATCATGATGATGTCCGGGTCCTGGCGCACGATGCTGCGCAGGGCGTTGGCGAAATCCAGCCCGATCTGCGGCTTGGCCTGGATCTGGTTGATGCCCTCGATCTGGTATTCGATCGGGTCCTCGACCGTGATGATCTTCACGTCGGCCGTATTGAGCTGGCTCAGCGCCGTGTACAGCGTGGTCGTCTTGCCGGAACCGGTAGGCCCGGTCACCAGCAGGATCCCGTGCGGCAATTCCAGCACGCGGCGGAACTGCGGCAGGAATTCGTCGGTGAAACCCAGGCGCTGGAAATCGAACACCACCGTTTCGCGGTCGAGCAGGCGCATGACCACGCTCTCGCCGTGCGCCGTGGGCACGGTACTCACGCGCAGGTCCAGCTCCTTGCCCTGCACGCGCAGCTGGATGCGTCCATCCTGCGGCAGGCGGCGCTCGGCGATGTTCAGCCGCGCCATGATCTTGATGCGGCTGATCACCGCGGCGGTGAGCTTGGCCGGCGGGCTTTCGCCGTCGATCAGCACGCCGTCCACGCGATAGCGCACCTTCAGGCGGTTCTCGAACGGCTCGATATGGATGTCCGAGGCGCGCAGTTCCACCGCGCGCTGGATCACCAGGTTCACCAGGCGGATCACCGGCGCCTCGGAAGCGAGGTCGCGCAGGTGTTCGATGTCCTCGCCGCCCGTGGCTTCTCCGTCGGCGGTCTCCACGATGGCGCCCATCGCGCTGCGACCCTCGCCGAACCAGCGCTCGATGAGGTCGTCGATCTCCGAACGCAGGCCCACCTTCGCGCGCACCGGCATGCCGGTGGCCAGCGCCACCGCTTCGACGGCGTAGTCGTCGAAGGGATCGGCCATCCACAGTTCGAGCGTGCCGCCCTGTTCACCGACCGGGCAGACGTGGAACTGCTTGAGGAAGCGCGGCGATAGCGCGCGCACTTCCGGCAGCGATTCGGGCGGGGTATCGGCCAGCGCGCGGCCTTCCAGCAGCGGCAGGTGCATCACCTCGGCGCAGGCTTCGGCGTGGTCGCGCTCGGACACCAGCCCCAGGCGCCCGAGCAAGGCCAGCAGGCCCAGGCCGGATTCGGCCTGCAGCTGGCGTGCGCGCAGCAGGTCGCCTTCCTTGAGCCGGCGGTTCGCCAACAAGGCCTCCACGATGCGCGAGGAGACCTCGTCCGCCTCATTCCGGTTGTCGACCGATGCGCCAGCGATCGCGTTCACGCCCGTCTCCGTTGCCAACCCGAACTGTAGCAGTTCGGTCATGCGCAACGACCCGCGGCGCTACTGCCGTATCGCGATTGTGACGCCCTCGAAAGAACCGGCCCCTTCCAGCCATACGTGGTATTGCGTGGCCTGCGGGCGGGCGATCAACACGGTTTCGTGCGTGCCCGCGCGTGCTGAGCGCGCATCGAAGGCATCGGCCTGCGGCGGCGCACCATGGCGCACGTACAGGGTGACCTCGCCGCTGCCGCCGTAGGTCGTGACGCGCAACGGCCGGCCGGGCTGCGCCGTGAACGTATAGCGGCGCCCGGCGGCATCGCCCGACTGTCCACTCGCCGGCACCTGCGGCGTGAGGATGCGGGCCGGCGCGCAGTCGCGCACGGCGATGTCGCAGTCGCGGGCGAGCGCCATCTTCATTGCCACGCCGGCATCCAGGATGCCGGTGCCAATCGGCTTGCCCGCCGGAGGCTCGACCGGAAAAGGCCGCGCGCTGGCGGCCAGCAGCGCGGCCATCCGCGAGGGTGCGAGCGGCAGCTTCCCTTGCGCCACGCGCGCCGCTTGTACCAGCGCGGCAACCCCGGCGACGTGCGGTGATGCCATCGAGGTGCCGCCCATGGGCGTGGAGGTGTATTGGCCGGAGGTAGGCGTCGTTTTGCCGGTATACCCGGCCTGCCAGATAAAGCCGCGCACGGGGCCCTGGAAATCCCCGCCCGGCGCGGACAGGTCCACCTGCGTGCCGTAATTGGAGTAGCTCGCCATGCCGCCCCCCGCGCCGGTGGCGGCCACCGTGACGACGTTGCGGCAGCTTGCCGGCGAGAAATCACGCGCGTCCGCGCCCGCGTTGCCGGCGGCCACGACCACCACGCTGCCCCGCGCCACCGCTGCGTCGATGGCTTCCTGGTATGCCGGCCCGCACGCGCGGCGGCCCCCGAGGCTGAGGTTGAGGACCTGGGCCGGATGGGTATTGGCGGTGACACCACGCACGTGCCCGCCCGAGGCCCAGGTGATGCCGTCGATGATGTCCGAGATGCGCCCGCCACAACGGCCCAGCACGCGCACCGGCAGCACGGTGGCGCGCGGCGCCACGCTGGCGCCTCCGAGCCCGTTGCCGGTGGTCTGCGCGACGGTGCCGGCGACATGGGTGCCATGCCAGCTGCTGTTCTCGGGCGTGGAGCCCGGCTCGCATTCGTCGGCCGTCGCGACCCAGTCGCCGCGATCCAGGGCGCCGGGCGCGGGCCCGGCTTCGACGCGACGGGAGATGAAGGGCTCGCCGATGAAGTCGTAGCCTTCGAGCAGGCGCACGCGCTCGAAATCCGGATGTCCTGTCAGGATGCCGGTGTCCAGGACCGCCACCACCACGCCCTCGCCCTGCGAAGAGGCCCATGCCGCCGGCACATTGGCTCCGCCCAGCGCTTCGTGCAGGTGCCACTGGCGCACGGCGTAATCGGGATCATCCGGCGTGGCTGGCGCTTCGACCGCGACACGCTGCAGGTGATCTTCCTCGACGTAGCGCACCGCCGGATCGGCGGCGATCTCGTCGATCACCTGCTGCAACGCCAACGGGGGCAATGGCGCGGGCAGGCTGAGCAGCTCCGCGCCGGTACCCAGCCGCCGCAACCGCTGGATGCCTGCGCCCTGCGCGGCGGGCGCGGGCCGGCCGGCGCGGGCCAATGCTTGATCGAGCGTGTGGCGCAGCTGCGCACCGGCCGACGCTTCCGGCGGCACGTCGTGGAATCGCACGATCAACCTCTGCGGGGGCGCGGCCATGGCGGGCAGGGCCAGCACCGCGCCCAGCGCGCACGCCAACCGGCCCGGGGAAACAACGCGACGCGACAGCAGCTTCATCTGCACTCACTCCTGTGAACCCGTTTGCATGACACGTTCACGCCGGATCACCAGCCCAGGCCGGCGCCGACGCCCAGTGCACTTTCCCCACCGCCGAACGCACCGCCCAGCGTGACGGTCGCCCGTTCGCCGAACGCGCGTTGGTAACCAATCGACAGGGCGGACGCGCCGCGCTGGAAACCCACGCCCACGCCAAGCCGGTTGTCGGTGCGGATGCCCGCCGCGCTGGTGGCCATGTTGAGCATCGCCGCGTTCATCGCACCCTGCCGGTCGATACGACGATCCTGCTGACGGAAGCGATCATCGATGTCGCTGCGGTAGTCGGCGAAGGCGTCGGCCAGCGTCGTGTAATGCGCGTCGGTGTAGCGGGTGGCGCGGGCCACGCCATCGTCCAGCTGGGATTTGTTCACCGCATCGGTCGCCTGCGTGCCCGCGGCCACGTGCGTGACCTGTCGTTCGGCGTCCGTTCGCCCCACCGATACGGTGTTGGGACGGTCGGCCACCGCGCCCTCCCCGAGGGCCACCGCGCCGGTAGCCTGCGCTTCCACGCGCGCCCCCGCGCCCAAGGCGGTGGAAGCACTCGCCTGCGCCTGCGCGTGACGGCCGAGAGCCACCGCGTCCTGCGTGGCCGCCGAAGCCCCCACGCCGATCGCATGGGCGGTCAGCTGCGTCGCCGCTTCGGAGAAGCGTCGGTCGATGACGCCGAGCGTGTGCGTCATCGCATCGAACAGCTGCCCACCGTTGACCGCCTCCCTGCTGCCGGCGCCCACGCCGCCGGCAGCCACGTTGACCAGCCGTCGCGCCGCCGGACCCCCCACGCCGTCGCCGCTGCCCACGGACACGACCTCGGCCTCCAGCGCCTTCGAGCCGGCGCCGATCGCCACCGAATCGCGCGCGCCTGCGACCGCCTCCACGCCCAACGCGACGCTGCGCTCACCGCTGGCCGCGCTGTTGCGCCCAGCCGCCGTGGCTGCCGCGCCAGTGGCCAGTGCAACGCCTTCGCCCGCGGCACTGAATGCCTCCGTGGCCTGGCGCAGCTGCGCCACGTTGGTCGCATCGGTATCCCGCTCGCCGGCCGCCACGTTCACCACCTGGCGCTCGGCCCCCGCGCTGCCCACCGATACGGTGCGATCGCGCTCGGCCACGGCACCGGCACCGAGCGCGACGCTGCGCCGCCCGCTCGCGCGGCTGAAGCTGCCCAGGGCCAGCGCATATTCGGCATCGCTCTGGCCGCCGTACCCCAGCACCGTGGAAAGCCTGCCGCTGGCACGCGAATAACCCCCGATGCCGATGGCCGCCACGCCCGCCACTTCGCTGCGCAGGCCGAACGCCATCGCTTGCAGCCCTTCCACCCGGGTGCCACTGCCCAGCGCGATCGCGTAGCTGCCGTTGGCGCGTGCATCGGCTCCCAGCGAGACACTCTGGCTGCCACGAGTGAGCGCGTTGCGCCCGATGGCGATTCCGCGTTCGGACAACGCGCCGGCGCCGGCGCCCAGGGCCATGGCCGCCTCGCCTACCGCGCTGGCCCCCTCGCCCGCCGCCAGGGCTTCCTCGCCTTCGGCATAGGCACCGGCTGCGTTGCTCGCCGCGCCGTTGGCCACGAAGTAAGGCACCGGCTCGGGTACCGGCACTTCCTGCGACTGCGCATGCGTCGCCATCAAGCACGCGAGCAGGACCGCGACATCACGCAGGCGGGCCCGCACGCGAGGAAAGGAATACGGCTGCATGACGATCGCTCCTCCTGGCCGGAAGCACGGCCACGGATGCAGCGTCACCAAGCGATGGGCCACCGACAACCGCGAAGCGGCACGATCGTGCGGGGAATGCGAAATGTCCGATCCGATCCAGGCCAGACAGCGGACACCGGAAAAAGAAAGACCCCGGCAGATGCCGGGGTCTTCGTCTTGCCTGGCGTTACTGGCGTGCGACCACGCTCACATTCGTGTAGCTCGGATTCCCGAGCAGGCGGATGTAGTAAGTGCCTGCCTTCGGCGCGGTGATGCGCACCGTCTCGCTGTTGCCGGTGCGGGTGGACTTGGCGTCGAACGCAGTGGTCGTCGGTGCCTTGCCCAGGCTCACGTACAGCGACACATCGCCGCTGCCGCCGTAGGTCTGCACGGACAACACCTGGCCGGCGCTGGCCTTGAAGCTGAAGAGCTGGTCGCCGCCCGACTGCCCGCCGATGGCGACCTTGTTGGTCAGCGGGGTGGCATCCGGCGCGCAGCCGTCGTCGCCCGGATCGCACGGCGGGGTCAGCGCCTTCTCGATGGCGGCATTGGCATCGACGATGCCGGTGCCGATCGGCTTGTTGACCGGCGGTGCCACCGGGAACGGACGCGCCGTCTGCTTGAGCAACGCTTCCACCGCGGCCGGCGCGAGCGGCGCGCTGCCGGCGGCGGCCAGCGCGCCCTGTACCAGCGCGACGGTGGCGGCGACGTGCGGCGAGGCCATCGAGGTGCCGGCCATGCCGTAGTAGCTGTACGCGCCGGAGGTGGGCGTGGTGGTGCCGGTGTAGCCGAGCTGCCACACATAGCCGCCCGGGTTGCCATCGACGCTGCCACCGCCGCCCGGCGCGGACAGGTCGACCTTCGTGCCGTAGTTCGAGTACGAGGCGATGCCGCCGTTGATGCGCGTGGCACCCACGGTGATGACGTTGTTGCACGAGGCCGGGCTGTAGTTGGCGGCATCGTCGGCATCGTTGCCGGCGGCCACCACCACGGTGGTGCCGCGCGACACCGCACCGTCGATGGCGGCCTGGGTTTCGTCATCGCAGCTGCCGCCGCCCCCCAGGCTCATGTTGATGACCTCGGCCGGGTTCGCGTTGTCCGGCACGCCGTCCACGTGGCCGCCGGAAGCCCAGATGATCGCGTCGGCGATGTCCGAGCTGTAGCCGCCGCAGCGTCCCAGCACGCGCACCGGCAGCACCGTGGCCTTGTACGCCAGGCCCGCCATGCCGACGGCATTGTTGGTGTTCTCCGCCACCGTGCCCGAGACATGCGAGCCGTGCCAGCTGCTGCCGCGGGCCGGCGAGCCGGCGTAACACTCGTCGGCGACCGGGTTCCAGTCACCGTAGTCCAGCGCGCCGGGCACGCGGTCGTCGGTGGGACGCCGGGACACGAACGAATCGGTGATGAAGTCGTAGCCGGCCAGCTTGCTGACGGCGATGTCCGGGTGGTCGGGCAGGATGCCGGTGTCGAGGATCGCCACCACCACGCCCTCGCCCTGGGCCTTGTCCCACGCCGGCTGCGCGTTCACGCCACCGGCGGCATTGCTGTAATGCCACTGGTAGGTGGCGTAGTAGGGATCGTTGGGTACCAGCAGCGGCTGCTTGAGGCGGTCGATGCTGGCCGACTTCACCGCCGGGTCGGCGGCGATCTCCGCGCGCACGCGTTCGAGTTGCGCGGGCGTGAGCTTGCCGCTGACACGCAGCAGGTCCGCGCCGGTGCCCAGGCGGCGCACGTAGCCCACCTGCGGCGCGGCCGCGCCACGCGCGGTGGCGGTGGCCAGTCCGGCGCGGCCAAGCGCGGCGTTGGCGGCGGCGAGCTTGGCGGTGCGGTCGCTGGCGGCGGCGGTGCCGTCCTTGTAGCGGACGATGAGCCGGGCGGCGGCGCCCTGCGCATCGGCCGGTGCGGCATGCAGCGGTTCGCGCACGGGCAGCGGGTTGGCCGCCTGCGCGGCCTGCGCGCCGGCCAGGCCCAGGGTGGCGGCCAGTATCGCGGCCAGGGGATTGCGGCGGAAAGCATGCTTGTCCATCACGGTGAAATCCTCTTCGTTCGTGTTCCGGCAAAAGGTGTGCGGCCATCCTGTGCAACCGCGTCGCCGCTGGCCTGGCCGCGACGCCGTCCCGCCCCCTCGGGTCCGTACTGCCGGCGGCGGCCGTTACCCGCCGCCGCCGTGTTCCCGTTCGGCTTACCAGCCAAAGCCGGCGCCGATGCCTACCGAGCTGTCGTCACTGCTGAAGGCACCGCCCACGGTGATCGTGGCGCGGTCGCTGATCGCCCGCTGGTAACCCACCGACAGCGCCGATTCGCCGCTCTGGAAGCCCACGCCCACGCCCACGCGGTTGTCGGTGCGGATGCCCGCCGCGCTGGTGGCCATGTTCAACATCGCCGCGTTCATCGCACCCTGCTGGTCGATGCGCTTGTCCTGCCGGCGGAAGCGGTCGTCCACTTCACCCTGGTAGGCCTCGAACGTATCGGCCATCGCCGAGTAGCGCTGGTCGGTGTAGGCGTTGGCGCGGGTCAGGCCGTTGTCGAGCTGGGCCTTGTTGACCGCGTCGGTGTCCTGCGTGCCGGCCGCGACGTGGGTGACCTGACGTTCAGCGCCGGCGTTGCCCACCGACACCGTGTTCGCGCGGTCGGCCAGCGAGCCCTGGCCGATCGCCACCGCGCCCTGCGCCGTGGCGCTGGCGCCTTGGCCCACTGCAGTGGAAGAGGCCGCGCTCACCGTGGCGCCTTCGCCAATCGCCACCGCGTTGGTCGCCACCGCCGCGACGTGCGCATTGGCACCGATCGCGGTGCTGCCGTCTGCATCGACGCGGGTGTTGCTGCCGATGGCGGTGTCGTTGGGACCGTGCGCGTAGGCGTTGCCGCCGATGGCGGTGCCGGTGACGTCATTGGCGCGTGCCGCGTTGCCCACCGCGGTGGGCGACGCGGTGGCGGTGCTGGCCGTGGTCGTCGCCACGGCCGCCGGCGTGGTGTCGGCGGTACTGGCGACGGTGGCGGTAGCGGCGGCCGGTGCAACGTCGGTCTCGGCTTCCAGCGTGGCGGCTTGCGGGGTCGCCAGCGTCGAGGCGCTGCGCAGCGAGCGGGCGCTCGCCACGGTGGCCGTGCTGCCGGCGGTGCGGCTGTCGATTTCGCTGACCTTGCTGTCCAGCGCGCTCAGCGCATCGCCGACGGTGCTGTAGCTGGCGCCCTGAATGACGTAGGTCGGCGCGACGAACACGCCCTGCGCGCCAAGCGCCGCGCCACCGCCGAGGAAGCCGATGCTGTTGCTCAGCGCCTGGAACAACTGGCCGCCGTTGATCGCCTCGGTACTGCCCGCCACGAGACTGCCGGCACTCACATTCGTGAGCTTGCGCGTGGCCGGCCCACCGACCCCGTTGCCGCTGCCGAAGGACACCTCGTTGGTGGCATAGCTGCGCGAGCCCGAACCGATCGCCACCGAGTCGGCCCCGCTGGCACCGGCATTGGCGCCGAGGGCCACGCCGTTCTTGCCGCTCTGCCGGACGAAGCTGTTGTAACCCAGCGCTACGCCGTTCTCGCCGATGACATTGGTCTGCCGGCCCACCGCGGTGCTGTTGGTGCCGATGGCCAGGCTGTTCACGCCAACCGCGCTGCCGCCGGTGCCGGAGGCCGTGCTGCCCGCGCCGAATGCCGCGCTGCGCGCGCCACTGGCGGTGGCACCGGAACCGGCGGCGGTGCTGTCGGTGCCGCTGGCCGTGGCAACGCCGTCGCCATTGGCCTGGAACGCGGCGGTAGCCGCGTCCGCACCGGCGGCGACGGCATCTAGCTGGCCCTTGTTGACTGCGTCGGTGGCATCCACACCGTCGGTGACGTTGACGATGCGACGGGTGGCCGGGCCGCCCACGCCGTTCCCGCTACCCACCGACACCGTGTTGGCCTCGTAGGTGCGCGAGCCAGAGCCCAGTGCGACGGAATCTGCTCCGGTGGCGCCGGCGTTCGCACCGATGGCCACACCATTGACCGCGCTCTCGCGTACGAAGGTGTTGTAGCCCACGGCCACGCCGTTTTCGCCAATCACGTTGGTCTGGCGGCCGACGCCGGTGCTGTTCACACCTGTCGTGCTGCCATCCACACCGACCAGGGTCGAACCGACCGCTTCGGCCTGCGCGCCACCGCCGACGGCGATGCTGTTGTCGGCCAAGGCGTAGGCGCTCTGGCCTAGCGCGCTGGCATTGACCCCATCGGCGTACGAGTTCCAGCCGATGGCCGTGGTGTAGTCGCCAGTAGCCCAGGCACCCGCGCCAAATGCCGAAGCCCCCGTGCCGGTGGCTTGCGCGGGAATAAAGCCGAAGAAGGTCGTGCCACCCACCGCGACGCTCTCATCGCCGCTGGCGACACTGAACTCGCCGACCGACACCGCGCTGGCGCCGGAGGCGGTCGCCGCCACGCCCACTGCGGTGGTGTAGTCGCCCGAGGCCGTGGCGCCATAGCCCAGCGCGCTACCCAGGTAGCCGCTCGCTTCGCTGTAGCCACCCAAGGCGGTCGCGCCGATGTTCGACGCGCTGCTGCGGAAACCCGTGGCCGTGGCCTGGTTCTCCGAAGCGACTGCTTCACTGCCGGTCGCGGTGCTGTAGGTCGATGTGGCTTGCGCGCCCGCGCCGGTCGCGGTGGCTGCGGTATCCGCCGCCACCGAACCATCACCGAGTGCGATGCTGCTTTCGCCCAGCGCCTGCGCATTGTTGCCCAGGGCCGCTGCGTTGGTACCGGTGGAGAGTGCGTTGAAACCCACCGCCGTGGCGTTCTCGGCCAATGCATTCGCGCCGCTGCCCAAGGCGCTGGCGCCATTGCCGATGGCATTGCTCGCTTCGCCTGCCGCCAGCGCGTTGTCGCCTTCGATGTAGGCACCCGCATCGCTGTCGTCGCTGCCGCTGGCCTGGAAATACTTGCTGGTGGTTGCGGCGGCATCGGCCACTTCGTCCAGTTGCGCCTTGTTCACCGCATCGGTGTCTTCGGTGCCGGCGGCGACGTTGGTGATCTGGCGCTCCTTGCCGACATCGCCAACGGAAACGGTGTTGTCGCGGGTGGCTACCGAATCGGCGCCCAGCGCCACGCTGTTGTCACCCAGCGCGGTGCTGTAGAAGCCGATGGCCGTGCTCTGCTCGCCGCTGGCCCAGGATTCGGGGCCCACCGCGGTCGCATAGCTGCCCGGCGCGTAGGCGAAATAGCCCAGCGCGGTCGCTTCCAGGCCACTCGCCTCGGCGAGCGTGCCGCTGGCCAGCGCGTAGTCGCCCGATGCGATGGCACCCGCACCGAGTGCGGTGGACGCCTCCCCGGTGGCCTGCGTGTCGACGAAGAAGCCCAGGCCGGGGATCAGGTCGACCGGGCCACCGAGCGCAACGCTGCTGGTACCGGCGGCCACGCTCTGCGTGCCGATAGCGGTGCTGTAGTCGCCGACGGCATTGGCGACCGCGCCGAACGCCGAGGACTGCGCGCCGGTTGCATACGCGCCGACGCCCACCGCAGACGATGCGAAGCCGCCAGCGTTGGCACTGGCACCCAGCGCGGTGCCACCGACGCTGGCGCTGGTGGCGCCGGTATCGACCGGGACGCCGCCGCTGGTGATCAACGCATCGCCGTTTTCATCCACCGCCACGCCGCCCACCGCCACCGCCGCCGGCCCGGTGGCCTGCGCGTTGTAGCCGATGGCCGCGCTGTTCTGCCCGGTGGCCAGGGCGTTGGTGCCGATGGCGGTGGCATTGTCGGCCAACGCGTTCGCGCCGCTGCCCAACGCGCTGGCGCCGTTGCCGATGGCGTTGCTCGCCTCGCCGGCCGCCAGCGCGTTGTCGCCCTCGACGTACGCGCCGGCATCGCTGTCGTCGCTGCCGGAGGCCTGGAAGTACTTGCTGGTGGTTTCCGCGACTTCGGAAACCGCATCGAGCTGACCCTTGTTCACCGCATCGTTGGCATCGATGCCATCGGAGACGTTGACGATGCGACGCGTGGCCGGACCACCGATGCCATTGCCGCTGCCGACTGAAACCGTATTGTCTTCGTAGGTGCGGGAGCCAGAGCCCAGTGCGACGGAATCTGCTCCGGTGGCACCGGCGTTTGCACCGATGGCCACACCATTGACCGCGCTCTCGCGTACGAAAGTGTTGTAGCCCACGGCCACGCCGTTTTCGCCAATCACGTTGGTCTGGCGGCCGACGCCGGTGCTGTTGACCCCGGTGGCGCTGCCATCCACACCGACCAGGGTCGAGCCGACCGCTTCGGCCTGCGCGCCCCCGCCAACAGCGATGCTGTTGTCGGCCAGCGCAAAAGCGCTCTGGCCGAACGCGCTCGCGTTGAGACCGTCGGCATACGAATTCCAGCCAATCGCCGTGGTGTAGTCGCCGGTTGCCCATGCGCCTGCACCGAACGCCGAGGCGCCGGTGCCGGTGGCCTGTGCCGGAATAAAGCCGAAGAACGTCGTGCCACCCACCGCAACGCTTTCATCGCCGCTGGCGACACTGAACTCGCCGACCGACACCGCGCTGGCGCCGGAGGCGGTCGCCGCCACGCCCACTGCGGTGGTGTAGTCGCCCGAGGCCGTGGCGCCATAACCGAGCGCGCTGCCCAGGTAGCCGCTCGCTTCGCTGTAACCACCCAAAGCGGTCGCACCGATGTTCGACGCGCTGCTGCGGAAACCCGTGGCCGTGGCCTGGTTCTCCGAAGCGACTGCTTCGCTGCCGGTCGCGGTGCTGTAGGTCGATGTGGCTTGCGCGCCCGCGCCGGTCGCGGTGGCTGCGGTATCCGCCGCCACCGAGCCATCACCGAGTGCGATGCTGCTTTCGCCCAGCGCCTGCGCATTGTTGCCCAGGGCCGCTGCGTTGGTACCGGTGGAGAGTGCGTTGAAACCTACCGCCGTGGCGTTCTCGGCCAACGCGTTCGCGCCGCTGCCCAAGGCACTGGCGCCATTGCCGATGGCATTGCTCGCTTCGCCGGCGGCGACTGCGTTGTCGCCCTCGACATACGCACCTGCGTCGCTGTCATCGCTGCCGCTGGCCTTGAAATACTTGTCGGTGTTTTCCGCCACTGCGGCCACCTCGTCGAGCTGGCCTTTGTTCACCGCATCGTTGGCATCAATGCCATCGGAGACGTTGACGATGCGACGCGTGGCCGGGCCGCCCACGCCGTTCCCGCTGCCCACCGACACCGTGTTGGCCTCGTAGGTGCGCGAGCCAGAGCCCAGTGCGACGGAATCTGCTCCGGTGGCGCCGGCGTTTGCACCGATGGCCACGCCGTTGACCGCGCTCTCGCGCACGAAGGTGTTGTAGCCCACGGCCACGCCGTTTTCGCCAATCACGTTGGTCTGGCGGCCGACGCCGGTGCTGTTCACACCGGTCGCGCTGCCATCCACACCGACGAGAGTCGAACCGACCGCTTCGGCCTGCGCGCCCCCACCGACGGCGATGCTGTTGTCGGCCAAGGCGTAGGCGCTCTGGCCTAGCGCGCTGGCATTGACCCCATCGGCGTACGAGTTCCAGCCGATGGCCGTGGTGTAGTCGCCCGTGGCCCAAGCACCCGCGCCGAACGCCGAAGCGCCGGTGCCGGTGGCCTGTGCCGGGATAAAGCCGAAGAAGGTCGTGCCACCCACCGCGACGCTTTCATCGCCGCTGGCGACACTGAACTCGCCGACCGACACCGCGCTGGCGCCGGAAGCGGTCGCCGCCACGCCCACTGCGGTGGTGTAGTCACCGGAGGCCGTGGCGCCATAACCGAGCGCGCTACCCAGGTAGCCGCTCGCTTCGCTGTAGCCACCCAAGGCGGTCGCGCCGATGTTGCTCGCGCTGCTGCGGAAACCCGTGGCCGTGGCCTGGTTCTCCGAAGCGATTGCTTCGCTGCCGGTCGCGGTGCTGTAGGTCGATGTGGCTTGCGCGCCCGCGCCGGTCGCGGTGGCTGCGATATCCGCCGCCACCGAGCCATCGCCCAAGGCGATACTGCTTTCGCCTAGCGCCTGCGCGTTGTTGCCCAGAGCCGCCGCGTTGGTACCGGTGGAGAGTGCGTTGAAACCTACCGCCGTGGCGTTCTCGGCCAATGCGTTCGCGCCGCTGCCATACGCACTGGCGCCATTGCCGATGGCGTTGCTCGCTTCGCCGGCGGCGACTGCGTTGTCGCCCTCGACATACGCGCCTGCGTCGCTGTCATCGCTGCCGCTGGCCTTGAAATACTTGTCGGTGTTATCCGCTACCGCGGCCACTTCGTCGAGCTGGCCCTTGTTCACCGCATCGTTGGCATCGATGCCATCGGAGACATTGACGATGCGACGCGTGGCCGGGCCGCCGATGCCGTTGCCGCTGCCCACCGACACCGTGTTGGCCTCATAGGTGCGCGAGCCCGCGCCCAAGGCCACCGAGTTCGCGCCGGTGGCGCCGGCGTTGGCGCCGATGGCTACACCGTTCACGGCACTCTGCCGCACGAAGGTGTTGTAGCCGACCGCCACGCCGTTTTCGCCGATCACGTTGGTCTGGCGGCCGACACCCGTGCTGTTCACGCCGGTGGCGCTGCCGTCCACGCCGACGACCGATGCACCGGTGGCCGTGGCCCTTGCGCCTGCGCCCAAGGCAAGCGAGTTGTTGCCGCTGGCCACGGTGCGCGTGCCGATGGCGACCGCGTCGGCGCCGCTGGCATTGGCGCTGCCATCGACCACGCAACTGTCGAGGATGCTTCCGCCAAGCACGATGCAGTTCTGGTTGCCTCCGACTTCAACCGATTGCGCCGCGGCAGGCAGTGCCGTGCCGAATAGCAACATGCCGGTCGCCAACACGGCATGCGATCCGGCGCGCACGCGCCGATCGACGGTGGTCCCGGGGCTGTCGTTGCGGGCCAGTTCCGAGGCCACGATCCACATACCCAACGACTTGTTCCAGACCTTGCGATAAATCCGATTCATCGACTTCGCTCCTCGAATGGACTGGGTTTCTGCTTTCGTAAAGAAACAAACAGCGAAACAGCCCCATCGCCCCGGCCATCCAGCCAAAGCGATCCCCCTGAGGTTTTTTGGCTTTCCAAAGGCCCTGCATGGCAGGCAGCGAGACGGCTCACGCCAGTCGCCTGGTCGCGATGCATTGCGACGAACTGAGGAATGGGTCAAGTGTTAACAGCGACGAAATCGAGCGTCAAGTTTTTGACATTCCTGATTGTGTTTTGCTTGATCCGTCACGGAATGACGCGAATTTCGTTAAGAAATGATGAAGTCTCAGCAAAAACAACGTTGTAGATGTGTCAATGGCAGCGCGGTGGCACGCGCGTTCACGCGCTCCACAAACGAAAACCGCCGGCTTGGCGGCCGGCGGTTTCATGGGTGCAACGATCAGGCGATGAACGGCTAAGCGATCATCCGCACCATACGCGCGCGTTGCGGAACATCCGCAGCCACGGCGAGTCGCCCTGCCACTCGCGCGGATGCCAGCTCAGGTTGACCGCACGCGGCGTGCGTTCCGGATGCGGCATCAGGATGGTGGCGCGACCGTCCTCGCTGGTGAGGCCGGTAATACCGTCGGGCGAACCATTCGGATTGAGCGGGTACTGCGTGGCGACGTTGCCGTCGCCATCGATGTAACGCAGTGCCACGCGCGCGGCCGCCTGGTCAACGGCGCTGGCGAATTCCGCGCGGCCTTCGCCATGGGCGACCGCCACCGGAATGCGCGAACCGGCCATGCCCCGCAGCAGCACCGACGGCGATTCCACCACTTCCAGCAACGCGGTACGACCTTCGAACTGCTCGCTGCGGTTGCGCAGGAAGCGCGGCCAATGCTCGGCGCCCGGGATGATGTCCTTGAGCTGGCTGAGCATCTGGCAGCCGTTGCACACGCCAAGCGAGAACGTGTTGTCGCGCGCGAAGAACTCGGCGAACGCATCACGCAGCGCGCTGCGCTCCAGAATCGAGGTCGCCCAGCCGCGGCCGGCGCCCAGCACGTCGCCGTAGCTGAAGCCACCACACGCGGCCAGGCCATGGAAGTCGCCCAGCTGCACGCGGCCGGCGATGAGATCGCTCATGTGTACATCGAACGCATCGAAGCCGGCGCGCTCGAAGATGTTGGCCATCTCGATTTGGCCGTTGACGCCCTGCTCGCGCAGGATCGCCACCTTCGGGCGGGTGCCGGTGGCGATGAACGGCGCGGCGACATCCTCGGCCGGATCGAAGGCCAGCTTCGGCTTCAGGCCCGGCGCGTTGAAGTCGCGCGCGATGGCGCGTTCCTCGTCGGCGCTGTCGGGGTTGTCGCGCAGTTTCTGCATGGCGTGGGTGACCGACCACCAGGCATCGAACAGCTCGTCCCACTGCCACTGCGCCACGCTCTTGCCGTCCAGCGAGACGCGGATCTTCGGCGAAGCGATCGGGCGGGCGATGCGCTGCGCGCACTCGGTGAGCGCGTGGCGCTCGACGAGGTCGGCGAACGCGGCGCGATCCTCGTCGGCCACCTGCACGATGGCGCCGAGTTCCTCGTTGAACAGGCTGCGGAAGGCATCATCACCCCAGGCATCGAGGTTGATGTCCAGGCCCTGGCGCGAGGCGAAGGCCATCTCGCACAGGGCGGCGAACGCGCCGCCGTCGCTGCGGTCGTGGTAGGACAGCAGCAGGCCGGACTCGCGTGCATCGCGGATCAGCTCGAAGAAGGCGCGCAGGCGCTGCGGATCGTCCAAGTCCGGCACTTCGCCGCCGAACGCCGGCATCGTTTCCTCGCCGGCATACACCTGCGCCAGCACCGAACCGCCCAGGCGCTGCTTGCCGCCGCCCAGGCCGATCAACCACAGGTCGCTGTCCTCTTCGCGGGCCAGCAGCGGGGTGAGCTGCGGGCGCACGTCGGCCACCGGGGCGAAGGCGGTGATGACCAGCGATACCGGCGAGACCGACTTCTGCGCCACGCCATCGGCATGCCATTGGGCCTGCATCGACAGCGAGTCCTTGCCGACCGGGATGCTGATGTCCAGCTGCGGGCACAGCTCCATGCCCACCGCGCGCACCGCGTCGTACAGCAACGCGTCTTCGCCGGGGTGGTTGGCCGCGGCCATCCAGTTCGCCGAGAGCTTGATGGTGTCCAGCGCATCGACCGGCGCTGCGCACAGGTTGGTGATTGCCTCGCCCACGGCCATGCGCGCGGCGGCCGCCGAATCCAGCAGCGCCAGCGGCGTGCGCTCGCCCACGGACATGGCTTCGCCTGCGAAACCGTCGAAGTCCGCCAGGGTGATGGCGCAGTCGGCCAGCGGCAGCTGCCACGGGCCGATCATCTGTTCGCGCGCGGTCAGGCCACCGACGCTGCGGTCGCCGATGGTGACCAGGAAGTTCTTCGCCGCCACGGTCGGGTGCGCGAGCACGCGCAGGCCGGCCTCGCGCAGGTCGATCGCATCGGTGGACAGGACCGGCCACTGCGGGGCTGCCGGGTGCGCGGTGTCGCGGTGCATCTTCGGCGGCTTGCCGAACAGCACGTCCATCGGCAGGTCGATGGCGGCATCGGCCGGGATGTGGCCCGGCGTGGCGCCATAGGCCACTACCAGCCGCTCCTCGGCGGTCGCCACGCCGACGGCGGCGAACGGGCAGCGCTCGCGCGCGCAGATGTCGGCGAATTCGGCCAGGCGCGATTGCGGCACGCCAAGCACGTAGCGCTCCTGCGATTCGTTGCACCACAGCTGCATCGGCGACAGCGAGGGGTCGTCGCTGGGCACCTTGTCCAGGTCGATCACACCGCCCACGCCGGAGTCGTGCAGCAGCTCGGGGATCGCGTTGGACAGGCCGCCCGCGCCAACGTCATGGAACCAGCGGATCGGGTTGTCCAGGCCGAGCGCGACGCAGCGGTCGATCACTTCCTGGCAGCGACGCTCCATTTCCGGGTTGTCGCGCTGGACGCTGGCGAAATCGAGTTCCTCGGCGCTGTCGCCGGAGGCCACCGAACTGGCCGCACCGCCGCCCAGGCCGATCAGCATCGCCGGGCCACCGAGCACGATCACCGCATCGCCGGGCTGCAGGCGGATCTTTTCCACCTGCACGCGGTCGATGGCACCCAGGCCGCCGGCCAGCATGATCGGCTTGTCGTAGGCGCGGCTGAGCGCGGCGCCCTCGGCCAGCTCGAAGCTGCGGAAGTAGCCCAGCAGGTTCGGGCGGCCGAATTCGTTGTTGAACGCGGCGCCGCCCAGCGGGCCTTCGAGCATGATGTCCAGCGCCGGCGCCATGCGCGGATTCAGCGCGCGCGGCGCTTCCCACGGTTGCGGCAGGGTCGGGATGCGCAGGTGCGAGACCGAGAAGCCGGTCAGGCCGGCCTTGGGCTTGCCGCCGCGGCCCGTGGCGCCTTCGTCGCGGATCTCGCCGCCCGCGCCAGTGGAGGCGCCGGGGAACGGGGCGATCGCGGTCGGGTGGTTATGGGTTTCCACCTTGATCTGGAACGCGCTGGGCACCGCGGTTTCGGTGCGATAACGGCCCGTGGCCGGATCCGGGCGGTAGCGCGCGGCCAGGTGGCCTTCCACCACCGCGGCGTTGTCGCTGTACGCGCTGAGCGTGTACTGCGGCGTCTGCTGGTGGGTGTGCTTGATCATCCGGAACAGGGAGCGCTCCTGCTCCTTGCCGTCGATGGTCCAGCTGGCGTTGAAGATCTTGTGCCGGCAGTGTTCGGAATTGGCCTGCGCGAACATCATCAGCTCGACATCGGCCGGGTCGCGGCCCAGCTCGGTATAGCGTTCGCGCAGGTAGTCGATTTCATCGGCCGCCAGCGCCAGGCCGAGGCGGGCGTTGGCCGCTTCCAGCCCGGCCAGCGGGATGCGTTCGAGCGCGCCGCGCGCCGGCGCGGTGAACAGCGCCTGGGCCGCATCGGCCGAATCCAGCAGCGACTGGGTCATCGGGTCGTGCAGCAGCTTGGCGAGCGCGGCCTGAGTGGCGGCGTCCTGCGGCCAGCCGGCCAGGTCGATGCGGGTGCCGCGCTCCACGCGCTGGATCGCCTGCCCGGCGCCACGCACCAGTTCGGTGGCCTTGCTCGACCACGGCGACAGCGTGCCCAGGCGGGGCACCACGAAGCGCGACACGCTGCCGGCATCCACCGGGGCGGGCGCGGTTTCGGCCTGCAGGATCCGGCGCAGGGTGTCGGTATCCGGCGACTGCCCGGCTTCGGTCTGGAGGAAGTAGACATGCCAGGCGCCGGTGATACGCAGCGCGGGGGCAACGGTTTGCAGGCGGGATTGCAGCCGAGCCTGACGGAACGGCGACAGGGCGGGCGCGCCCTCGAGGACGATCATCCGGGGGACCGTAGCGGGAAACGGGGGCGCATATTGTATATGCGGGCGAGGCATCCCGCTCCGCGGGCTGCCTCGCCCCGGGTTGGATCAGCGGCTGCCGCCGGCCGTGGCGGTGGCTGCGGCGGCGTCGGCCGCGCGCTTGTCCAGGGCCGCGCGCAGCTGCGCCGGGGGCAGGTAGCCCCCCAGCTGCATGCCGTCCGGGCCGAAGATGGCCGGGGTGCCGTTCACGCCCAGGCGCTGGCCCAGGTCGTATTCCATGTTCACCGGGCTGCTGGCGCAGGTCTTCGCGACGACCGGCTTGCCGGACTTGGCCTGGGTCAGGGCCTGCTTGCGGTCGCTGGCGCACCAGACCGAGACCATGTCCTTGTAGTCCTGGCTCCCCAGGCCCATGCGCGGGAAGGCCAGGTACTCGACCGCGATGCCCTGGCGGTTGAGCTCGTCGATCTGGCTGTGCAGCTTGCGGCAGTAGCCGCACTCGATATCGGTGAACACGCTGATGGTGTATTTCGGGTTCGGCGGCGCGAACACGATGCGCTCGCTGCGCGGCACCTTGGCCAGTTGCTCCCGACGGTAGGCCAGCAAGCCCTCGCTGGCGGCGAACTGCCGCGAATGGATATCGAACGGCTGGGCCTGCATCAGGTAGCGCCCGTCGTCGCTGACGTACAGCACCTGACCGCCGACGATGGCCTCGCGGAAGCCGGCGAACGGGGCCGGGCCGATGTAGTCCGGCTTGAACTGCGGGTCCAGCTCGGCCAGCGCGGCACGCACGCGCTGGTCGGCGCCGGTGGCCGGGCCGGCGACGGCAGGCTTGCCGGCGGCCGCGTTCTTGGCAGGGGAAGCCGGCTGGGCGCAGGCCGAGAGGCTGGCCGCGCACAGCAGCATGGAGAGGGCGTAACGGAACATCGGCACTTCCATAAGCGGATTTGCCCGGATTCTCGCACAGGCGATCTGAAGCGGCCGCGACGGCCGGCGCCTCAACCGCGGGGGTGATGGCGCTGGTGCAGCTGCTGCAGGTGCTCGCGGGCGACCAGCGTGTAGATCTGGGTGGTGGACAGCGAGCTGTGGCCGAGCAGCATCTGCAGCGCGCGCAGGTCGGCGCCGCGGTTGAGCAGGTGGGTGGCGAAGCTGTGGCGCAGGCCATGCGGGCTGACCTGGGCAGGGTCGATGCCCGCCACCGCGGCGTAGCGCTTCACCAGGTGCCAGAAGTGCTGGCGCGTCAGCGGTTTGCGGGCCGCATCGATGAACATCGGCACCTGGCCATCGGCGCCGGCCGGCACGCTCTTGCCCGCCGCCAAGGCCGGGCGCGCGCCATCGAGATAGCGCTGCAACCAGTGCTGGGATTCCTCGCCCAGTGGCACCAGCCGCTCCTTGCTGCCCTTGCCGGTCACGCGCAGCACGCCCTGGCGCAGGTTCACCGCGTTGGCCGGCAGGCCCACCAGCTCGCTCACGCGCAGCCCGGCGGCGTACATCAGTTCGAGCATGGCGCGGTCGCGCAGGCCGGCCGGGTCGTCCAGCGCCGGGGCCGCGAGCAGCGCGTCGACCTGGCTCTCGGCCAGCGCCTTGGGCAGCGAACGCGGCAGACGCGGGGGGTCGATCAGCGCGGTGGGGTCGTCGGCCCGTTCGCCGCGCGACAACGCCTGTCCGTAGAACGCCCGCAAGGTGGACAGCAGGCGCGCATTGCTGCGCGGCGAATACCGTTGGCCGGTGCGCCAAGCGAGGTAGTCGAAGAGCCCGGCGCGGTCGATGCCGGCCAGCCCGCCGGCCCGCCCGTCACGCCAGCGCGCCAGCCCCGAGAGGTCCCGGCGGTAACTCTCCAGCGTTTGCCGGGCCAGCCCCTGCTCTGCCCACAGCCGGTCGAGGAAGCGTTGGATCGCCTGTTCGTCCGCAGGACGCAGTGGCGGAAGTTCGCCGACGCGCTGGCGCCGTTCGGCCGGGGATTGCGAGGACATGCGTCCAGCTTAGCGGGATCGGGCGGCGATGGCTGCGTCCTCCTCGGCGCGGCGGCTATGCTCGGCGCATGGAACCCATCGCCGCGCAGCCCGCCATCGCCGACGCCCCCACCCGTCCCCGTTCCCTGGTCCTGTGGCGCCTGCTCGCCTTGTTCTACGACTTCTGGCCGGTGCTGGCCTTGTGGATGCTGGTGTCGGCCGCCTTCACCCTGGGTTTCTTCCTCGCCGGGCACCGCAGCCGCGAGAACATCGCGCCCTTCAGCGCGCTGCAGTGGCTGCTGTGGCTGTGCTGCTGGATCGTGGCGGGCATCTACGCCACGGCCAGCTGGCGGCGCGGCGGCCAGACGCTGGGCATGCGGCCATGGCGACTGCACCTGCGCGGCACCGGCAGCGAGGTGCCGGGATGGGGGGCGTTGTGGCGCCGCTATGCGGTGGGCACGCTCTCGCTGATCGCCGGCGGCCTGGGATTCTGGTGGGCCTGGTTCGACCGCGACCGGCTCACCTGGCACGACCGGCTCAGCGGCACGCGGCTGATCCGCGTGGACAAGCGCCGCCCGAACGCCGGCTAACTGCTCCGTCGGCGGAACAGCCAGCCCGATACCGCCATCATCACGATGGGCGGCAACGCGTAGGCGATGCGGTAATCGAACTTGAGGGCGCCGGCCATGCGTCCGAAGAACAGCTGCAGCAGCCAGAAACCCAGGGCGAACAGGATGCCCAGGAACAGCCGCTTGCCCATGCCGCCGCTGCGCAGCGAGCCGAAGGCGAACGGAATGGCGGCCAGGCACAGGGCCAGCACGTTGAGCGGGTAGAACCAGCGGCTCCAGTACTGGTCCTCGTAGTCGCGCGCGTCCAGCCCATTGCGGCGGCGGTATTCGATGCTCGTATGCAGGTCGTGCGCCGAGAGGTTGCGCGGCTTGGCCAGGCCGGCCGCCAGCGCGGCCGGGTCCAGCGCGGACTGCCACGGCATCTGGTCTTTCTTCTCGCGCGTCACCGAGCGTTCGGCGAAGTGGTCTTCCTGCACTTGCCGCAGTGTCCAGCCGGTATCGCGATGTTCGGCGACCGCGGCATGGGTCAGCGTCTGCAGGCGGCCATCCTCGCCGATCTGGTACAGCCGCACGTCGTGCAGCTCCAGCGCGGTACCGCCGCCGTCCAGCAGCTTCTCCTCGCCGCTCTGGGCATTGAGGAAGGTGTTGCCCTCGCGCGCCCACAGCCCGGCGTAGCGCGCCATGGACATGTTGCTTTCATAGCGCGCGCTGGACTTGAGCACGTCGGCCTGGCCCTGCGCCCAGGGGCCCAGGGTCTCGCCGCTGATGACCATCAGCGCGGTCAGCAGCGCCATGGCGGCCGCCACCGACAGGCTGAGCCGGCGTCGCGAAAGGCCCAGCGCGCGCAAGGCCGTCAGCTCGGAAGTGGCTGCCAGCTGGCCCAGGCCCATCAGCGCGCCGATCACCGCGGCGGTCGGGAACAGGGTGTAGGCACGCCGCGGCACGGTGTAGGCGACATAGGCGATGGCGTGGCCGAAGCTGTAGCTGCCCTGGCCGATGTCCTTGGCTTCGCTGGAAAACGCGTTGACGATGTCCAGGCCCAGCAGCACCGCCCAGGTCAGCAGTACCGTGCCGATGACCGCCCGGCCGATGTACAGGTCATGGATGCGCGGGGTGATCCTCATGCCGCCGCCCTCCGCGGCCGCGACAGCCGTCCATCGCGCAGGTAGGCCCACACCGCCACCAGCAGCAGCGGCGCCAGCAGCCACCACAAGCCAAGCGCGGCGGGCGTCTTGCCGGCCGAAATCCACTGCGTGCCGACGATCATCAGGTTGGTGCCGACCAGGTAGCCAAGGAAAGCCAGCATGATGCGGCCGTAGCGCTGCTGCCGCGGCGAGCTGCGCGAGAGCGGCAGTGCCAGCAAGGCGAAGGACAGCGCCAGCAACGGCGGGGCGATGCGCCAGTTCAACTGCGCGCGGGCGGCGAGCCGCTCGTCGTCCAGCAGGCGGCGGGTGGACATCACTTCCGGGTCGTTCTCGTCGTGCACCTGGGCGCGGTCAGGCAGTGCCACCTCGTTGCGGGCGAACCGCAGCAGGCGGTAATCCAGGCCCTCGCCCTTGGCCGGCCCCTCCACGCGGTAGCCATCTTCCATGCGCAGGAAGCGGTCCTTCTTGCCCTCGAAGAACACCGAGCCGGTGTTGGCGGTGGCGACGTCCACGCGGTCTTCGGTCTGCCGCTGCATGAAGATCTTGCCGAACTGGGTGCCATTGGGCGATACGCTGGACAGGTACACCACCCCGCCCCCGGACAGCGGCGTGAAGCGCCCGGCCTCCAGGCCGGCGATGACCACCGAGCGGTTGGCGTCCTCGAGCATCTTGTCGGCGGTGCGGGTCGCCAGCGGGCCCAGCCACAGCGAGCAGGCGGCGATCAGCAGCACCACCGGCACCGTCAGCATCATGATCGGCCGCAGCAGGCGGCGCGGACCGACGCCGATGGCGGTGATGACGGCCATTTCCGAATCCCGGTACAGCCGCGCCAGCGCCAGCAACAGGCCGAGCATCAGCGCCAGCGGCAGGATGAGGGGCAGATAGGCCACGAACTGCAACCCCAGCTGGGACAGCAGCAGCCGGGCGGGCACCTTGCCGTCGGCGATGTTGCCCAGGATGTCCACCAGCACCGCGCCGACGCTGACCACCAGCAGCACGATCAGCGTCGCGAAGAAGCTCTGGGTGAAATCGCGCAGCAGATATCGGTCGAGCTTCGGCATAGGGTGGGGGCTTGCTAAACTCTTGGATTCGTTCGCGGAGTCGCCAGCCTAACCGGGCCGGCGTAAACAGTCCGCGATTGTACGGACTTGCCAACGGAATCTGCTCAATGGCCCTGCAATTCACCCTGAACCTCGACGCCCCGGCCTCCGCCGCGGTGGACTGCCTCGTCGTCGGCGCCTATGCCGACCAGTCCCTGACCCCGTCCGCCCAGGCGATCGACGCGGCCAGCGGTGGCCGCATCGCCGCCCTGCTCGCCCGCGGCGACGTCAGCGGCAAGACCGGCGCCACCACCCTGCTGCACGACCTGCCCGGCGTTACCGCGCCGCGCGTGCTGGTCGTGGGCCTGGGCGATGCAGGCAAGTTCGGGGTGCCGCAGTACCTCAAGGCCATCGGCGACAGCGTGCGCGCCCTGCGCAGCGGCCCCATCGCGCAGGCGTTGTTCACCCTGTCCGAGTTGCCGGTGAAGGGTCGCGACGCGGCCTGGGCGATCCGCCAGGCGATCATCGCCGGCGACCACGCCGCCTATCGCTACACCGCCACGCTCGGCAAGAAGAAGGCCGACGACAAGGGCCTGGCCCATCTCGTCGTCCAGGGCGGGGACGCCGTGGCGCTGGCACAGGGCCAGGCCATCGCCGCTGGCGTTGAATACGCCCGCGAACTGGGCAACCTGCCGCCGAACCTGTGCAACCCGGCCTACCTGGCCGAGACCTCGCTGGCCTTTGCCGCCGCCCATGACGGCGCCGAGGCCGAGGTGCTGGACGAAGTGCAGATGGAAGCCCTGGGCATGGGCTCGCTGCTGGCGGTGGCGCGTGGCTCGGCCAACCGCCCGAAGCTGGTGGTGCTGAAGTGGAACGGGGGCGGCGATGCACGGCCCTACGTGCTGGTCGGCAAGGGCATCACCTTCGATACCGGCGGCGTCAATCTCAAGACGCAGGGTGGCATCGAGGAAATGAAGTACGACATGTGCGGTGGCGCCAACGTCATCGGCACCTTCGTGGCCACGGTGAAGGCGCAGCTGCCGGTGAACCTGGTGGTGGTGGTGCCCGCGGTGGAGAACGCCATCGATGGCAACGCCTACCGCCCGTCGGACGTCATCACCAGCATGTCCGGCAAGACCATCGAGGTCGGCAACACCGACGCCGAAGGCCGCCTGATCCTGTGCGACGCGCTCACCTACGCCGAGCGCTTCAATCCCGAGGCGCTCATCGACGTGGCTACCCTCACCGGCGCGTGCATGGTCGCCCTCGGCCACCAGACCGCCGGCCTGATGAGCAAGCACGACGACCTGGCCAACGAGTTGCTGGCCGCCGGCGAGCACGTCTTCGACCGCGCCTGGCGCCTGCCGCTGTGGGACGAATACCAGGGCATGCTCGATTCCACCTTCGCCGACGTCTACAACATCGGCGGCCGTTGGGCCGGCGCCATCACCGCCGGCTGCTTCCTGTCGCGCTTCACCGAGAACCAGCGCTGGGCGCACCTGGACATCGCCGGCGTGGCCAGCGACGAAGGCAAGCGCGGCATGGCCACCGGCCGCCCGGTCGGCCTGCTGACCCAGTGGCTGCTGGATCGCGCCGCCGCCACCGCGTGATCCCGCCGGAGGGGCGCGGCCCATGCCCGCCCCTCCCCTGCCCGCCACGTCCCTTCCCGAATCCCGCCCGATGCCCCGTGCCGACTTCTACCTGATCGCCAAGCCACGCTTCCTCACCGAACCGCTGAAGCTGGTGTGCGAACTGGCGCGCAAGGCCCACGACGCCAACCTGTCGATGCTGATCCTGGCCCGCGACGGTGCCCAGGCCGAGGAGCTGGACGACCTGCTCTGGTCGTTCGATCCCGACGCCTACATCCCGCACCAGATCGCCGGCATGGACGAGGACGAGGACGAGGCCCCGGTGCTGATTGCCAGCCCGGAGATGGATGTCCCGGCCCGCGCGCTGGTGCTGAACCTGCGCGATGATCCCTACCTGGGGGCCTGCGACCGCATCCTCGAAGTGGTGCCGGCCGACCCGGCCGCACGCGAACCGTTGCGCGAGCGCTGGAAGCAGTACAAGGCCCTCGGCCTGGAACTGAACAAGTACGACATGTAAGGCGCCGCCTGCCCGCGCCCGTTTGCCCACACGCCTCCGAATCCCCAGATCCTGGTCCTATGTCCCTCGCCTCCAGCTACGACCCCAAATCCTTCGAATCCCGCCTCTACGCCGAGTGGGAGAAGGCCGGCCACTTCAAGCCGTCCGGCCAGGGCGAGCCGTACACCATCCTGCTGCCGCCGCCGAACGTCACCGGCACGCTGCACATGGGCCACGCCTTCCAGCAGACGCTGATGGATGCGCTGGTGCGCTACCACCGCATGCGCGGCTACGACACGCTGTGGCAGGTCGGCACCGACCACGCCGGCATCGCCACCGAGATGGTGGTCAGCCGCAACCTGCAGCTGGAAGGCAAGGGCGAAACCCGCGACACGCTCGGCCGCGAGGGCTTCATCGCCAAGGTGTGGGAGTGGAAGCAGCATTCGGGCGACGTCATCGAACGCCAGATGCGCCGGTTGGGCACCTCGGCCGACTGGTCGCGCAGCACCTTCACCATGGACCCGCAGCCCTCGGCCGCCGTGACCGAGGCGTTCGTGCGCTGGTACGAGCAGGGCCTGATCTACCGCGGCCAGCGCCTGGTCAACTGGGACCCGGTGCTGAAGACCGCCATCTCCGACCTGGAAGTGGAGAACGTCGAGGAAGACGGCTTCCTGTGGTCGATCCGCTATGCACTCGATGACGGCGCCACCTACGATCACGTCGAGCGCGACGAGGACGGCCAGGAGACGCTGCGCGAGACGCGCGGCTACCTCGTCGTGGCCACCACGCGCCCGGAAACCCTGCTCGGCGACACCGCCGTGATGGTGCACCCGGAAGACGAGCGCTATGCGCACCTGGTCGGCAAGACCGTCACCCTGCCGCTGACCGGCCGCCGCGTGCCGGTGATCGCCGACGACTACGTCGACCGCGCGTTCGGCACCGGCGTGGTCAAGGTCACCCCCGCGCATGACTTCAACGACTACCAGGTCGGCCTGCGCCACAGCCTGCCGCTGATCAACCTGTTCACCCCGGTGGCCGCGCTCAACGAGAACGCGCCGGAACGCTTCCAGGGCCTGGACCGCTACGAAGCGCGCAAGCAGGTGCTGGCCGAGCTGGAGGACCAGGGCCTGCTGGTGGAAGCCAAGCCGCACAAGCTGCAGGTGCCGCGCGGCGACCGCACGGGCCAGGTGATCGAGCCCTACCTCACCGACCAGTGGTTCGTGAAGATGGACGGGCTGGCCAAGCGCGGCCTGGAGCTGGTCGAAAACGGCCAGGTGAAGTTCGTCCCGCCGAACTGGATCAACACCTACCGCCACTGGATGGAGAACATCCAGGATTGGTGCATCAGCCGCCAGCTGTGGTGGGGCCACCGCATCCCGGCGTGGTTCGATGCCGAAGGCAAGTGCTACGTCGGCCGCGACGAGGCGCAGGCGCGCGCCAACGCCGGCCTGGGCGACGACGTCGTGCTCACGCAGGACAGCGACGTGCTGGAAACCTGGTTCTCCTCGCAGCTGTGGCCGTTCTCCACGCTGGGCTGGCCGGACGAGGCGGCGATGGCCGAGCGCGGTTTCGAGCGCTACCTGCCGTCCTCTGTGCTGGTCACCGGTTTCGACATCATCTTCTTCTGGGTGGCGCGCATGATCATGGCCACCGACAGCTTCACCGGGAAGATTCCGTTCCGCGACGTCTACATGACCGGCCTGATCCGCGATGCGCAGGGCCAGAAGATGTCCAAGTCCAAGGGCAACGTGCTCGATCCGCTGGACATCATCGACGGCATCTCCATCGAGGACCTGGTCGCCAAGCGCACCACCGGCCTGATGCAGCCGCGCATGGCCGAGAAGATCGAGAAGGCCACGCGCAAGGAGTTCCCGGACGGCATCGTCGCCCACGGCGCCGACGCGCTGCGCTTCACCATTGCCGCGCTGGCCACCCATGGCCGCGACATCAAGTTCGACATGTCGCGCGCCGAGGGCTACAAGAATTTCTGCAACAAGTTGTGGAACGCCAGCCGCTTCGTGCTGATGAACACCGAGAGCGCGAAGTTCCAGGGCGTGCCGCAGCCGGTGACCGACGCGGAGAAGTGGATCCTCGCGCGGCTGGCCAAGGTCGCCGCCGAGGCGCAGGCGCAGTTCGCCGACTATCGTTTCGACCTGCTCTCGCAGGCGCTGTACGAATTCGCCTGGAACGAGTTCTGCGACTGGTTTGTGGAACTGGCCAAGCCGGCGCTCAACGGCGACGACGCCGCGGCCGCCGACAGCACCCGCCACACCTTGTTGTACGTGCTCGACCAACTGCTGCGCCTGCTGCACCCGCTGATCCCGTTCGTCACCGAGGAACTGTGGCAGCAGGTCGCCCCGCGCCTGGGCCTTGAGGGCGGCACGCTGTCGCTGCAGGCCTATCCGCAGCCGGCGGATTTCGCCGGCCAGGATTTCGCCACCGCCGAGGCGGACATCGAATGGTTCAAGGGCATGGTGTCTGCCCTGCGTCGCGTGCGCAGCGAGTTGAACGTGCCCCCGTCCAGGCAGGTGCGCCTGCTGCTGCAGGGTGGCCAGGCGCAGGACCGCGCGCGCGTGGAGCGCTTCGCCGCGCCGCTGAAGTTCCTGCTGCGCCTGGAATCGATCGACTGGCTGGACGCCGCGCAGGAAGCGCCGGCAGCCGCGGCCGCCATCGTTGGCGAACTCAAGCTGCTGGTGCCGCTGGAAGGCCTGGTCGACCTGGACGCCGAACGCGCGCGCCTGGACAAGGAAATCACCCGCGTCGCCGGCGAGAAGGACAAGAGCGAGGCCAAGCTGGCCAAGTTCACCGACAAGGTGCCGGCCGCGGTGGTGGACCAGGAGCGCGTGCGCCTGGCCGAGTGGACCGCGCAGCTGGATGGCTTGCGCGGACAGCGCGCCAAGCTCTGAACAGGCGCGCCCCACCGGTGCCGCCGCCCGTGCTGGCGGCGGCCTGCGCAGCCATCGCCTGGTGGCTGCCGCAATCCTGGCGAATGGAAGTGCCCAGCGCGCTGCGCTGGGCTGGCATCGTGCTGGCGATGTCGGGGTTGCTGCTCAACGCGTGGCCGAAGCGGTTTTTCAGGCGCCAAGGCACGACGGCCAACCCGCTGCACCCGGATCGCAGCACCGCGCTGGTCACGGGCGGCCCATACCGCTGGTCGCGCAACCCGATGTACGTGGGGTATGCCGTGTTCCTTGCGGGATGGGGTCTATGGCTCGCGCAACCGGCCGCGTTGGCGTGCGTGATCCTGTTCGTCGGATGGATCGACCGACTGCAGATTCCGGCCGAGGAGGATGCACTGCAGGCTCGTTTCGGCACCACCTACGCGGACTACCGCCACAAGGTACGCCGCTGGCTGTAAGTCAGCCCATTCCCTCGAACGCCAGCTCCATCGCCATCACCAGCGCGTCCTCGCGGCCGCTGTGGGCCGGGTAGTAGCGGGGCCGGCGGCCGATTTCGTTGAAGCCTTCCGAGTGGTACAGCGCAATGGCCGAGGTGTTGGACGGCCGCACTTCGAGGAACACGCGGCTGGCGCCGCGTTCGCGCGCCAACCGGACCAGCGCGCGCAGCAGCACGCGGCCATGGCCGCGCGATTGCTGCGCCGGATCCACGCACACGTTGAGGATGTGGGCTTCATCGGCCGCGATGCTGAGCATGCCGTAGCCCACGAGCTGGCCTGCCTGCTCCATCACCCGCCCCGGGTAACCGGCATGCAGGCAATCGCGGAAGATGCCGCGCGTCCACGGGAACGGATAAGCGCGGCGCTCGATTTCCATCACCGTGTCGAGGTCTTCCTCACGCATCGGCCGCAGCACGGCCGGCGCCGGGGCGCTCACCGCACTCATGGGCGTCCCTTGCCCTGCTTGCGCAGCGCCCGCAGCTGCGGCCACAGCGCCCGCTTGGCGCGCGGGTTGGCACGCAGTTCGGCCAACGGCCAGGTGGCCATCAGGGTCTGCGTGGCGGGGTCGTTCGGATTGAGGCCCGAAGCGCGCAACAGCGCGATCTGCAGGCGGTCCGGCAAGCCGGTGCGACCGCGACGCGGCGCACTGGCGGAAGGCTCGGGCGCGAGGGCCGGCGACGGGGCTTCAGGCGCCATCGGCGCCTGGCGGCGCGGTGGCGCGGCCCGTTCCACCGGCACCTGCACGGCCGCGGGCGTGTCGGCTTCGAGGCCACGCGCCGGCATCGGCACCTCGACCACGCTGTCGCGGTCCAGGTACACCACATGGCCGAGCGCCTGCAGCCACGAGAGCTGCTCGCTCGACCATGGCATGCCGGCAGCCGCTTCGCTCATGCGGCCGACTCGGGCGTCTTGCGCATGCGCCGCCATGCCCACAACGCCGGGCCGGACAGCGCATAGACCACGCCAATCGTGAGCAGCGTGCGCGGCGGATCGATGAACACCACCGCCAGCACGATCGCCACCACCGCCAGCTGCAGGAAGCGCACGCGGTCGGCGCGCGGGCCCTTGTCGCCGCCCTTGAAGCTCCAGAAGCGGATGCGGCTCACCATCAGCAGCGCGGCGACCAGCGTGACCGCCAGCGCGACGTAACGCAGCTCATCGCCGCTCCAACCCAGCTTGCCGTCGGCGAACGCCCATACGAAGGACATCATCAGGCCGGCCGCGGCGGGGCTGGCCAGGCCGATGAACCAGCGCTTGTCCACCACGCCGACCTGGGTGTTGAAGCGCGCCAGGCGCAACGCGGCGCAGGCGGCATACAGGAACGCGGCGGCCCAGCCCACGCGGCCCAACACGTCGCCATCGAATTTCAACGCCGACAGCGACCAGTGGTACATCACCAGCGACGGGGCCATGCCGAAGCTGACCAGGTCGGCCAGCGAGTCGTACTGCACGCCGAATTCGCTGCTGGTGCCGGTCAGGCGCGCCACGCGGCCATCCAGGCCGTCCATGATCGCGGCCACGAACACCGCGATGCTGGCCGGGACGAAATCGCCGTTGGCGGCGGCCACGATGGCATAGAAACCGGAAAACAGCCCGGCGGTGGTAAACAGGTTCGGCAGCAGGTAGATGGTGCGCGAACGCGGCGGGGGACGGGATTGTTCCATCCCGCCAGTTTAGTGGCAGTCGGCAGCCAGGGCGAACGGCGCCGCGGCGCCCGGCGCTGCCGGCCCCGGCCGGTTTGCGCCCTGCGTCTTGCCAGCCCCGCCGTGCGGTGCTGCAATCAGGCGGGGATTCACCCTTGGGGAAACACCAACATGCGTTTGAAGACCGGCCTGCTCGGCCTGTGTCTGCTCGCCGGAACCGCCGGCGCCGCGGACCTTTACAAGTGGAAGGACGCCAATGGCGTCACCCATTATTCGGAAAGCCCGCCCGCCGGGCAGAAGTTCGAGGCCCGGCGCATCGATTCGCGCGGCGGGGTCGGCCTGGCCCAGGAAGAGACGACCGGGGTGAAGGAATCGCCTCAATGCATCCAGGCGCGGCAGAACCTGAAGGCGCTGAGCGACAGCCGGCCGGTCATGCAGGACACCGACGGCGACGGCAAGCCCGACGCCAAGCTGGACGAGAGCCAGCGCGAGGCCCAGCGCAACCTGGCCGACGCCGGGGTCAAGGCGTACTGCCCGCAGTCGGGCGGCTGAGCACGGCCCCGCGGCCGGCGGCGCCCCTGCGCGCCGGCCGCAGTCCCCTTCGAGGGCCCGGCAGGGCAAAATAGGCGTTTTCCGCTCCCGCGAAACCGCCGATGCGCCTGTCCAAGTTCCACCTCCACACCACCAAGGAAACCCCGGCCGACGCCGAGCTGGTCAGCCACCAGCTGATGATGCGCGCGGGCATGATCCGCAAGCTGGCCGCGGGCCTGTACACCTGGTCGCCGCTGGGCCTGCGCGTGCTGCGCAAGGTCGAGAACGTGGTGCGCGAGGAGATGAACCGTGCCGGCGCGGTCGAACTGCTGCTGCCGACCATCCAGCCGCGCGAATTGTGGGAGGAAAGCGGGCGCTGGGAGAAGTTCGGCGCGCAGCTGCTGAAGATCAAGGACCGCAAGCAGGCCGACTACTGCTACTCGCCGACCGCCGAAGAGGCGATCACCGATTACGCGCGCCAGGAGCTGGGCAGCTACAAGCAGCTGCCGGTGAACTTCTACCAGATCCAGACCAAGTTCCGCGACGAGATCCGCCCGCGTTTCGGCGTGATGCGCGCGCGCGAGTTCCTGATGAAGGACGCCTACTCGTTCCACCTTACCGACGCCGACCTGGTGCGCGAGTACGAGAACATGAAGGCCGCCTACACCCGCGTGTTCACGCGACTGGGCCTGGAATTCCGCGCCGTGCAGGCCGATTCGGGCGCCATTGGCGGTGATGCCTCGCAGGAATTCCACGTCATCGCCGATTCGGGCGAGGACGCGCTGGCCTTCTCCACCGGTTCCGATTACGCGGCCAACGTGGAGGCGGCCGTGGCCGCCGAGCCGGCGCCGCGCGCGGCGGCCGGCGAAGCGCTGCGCAAGGTCGACACCCCGACCCAGAAGACCTGCGAGGACGTCGCCGCGTTGCTGGGCATCGCCTTGCAGCGCACGGTGAAGTCGGTCGCGGTGGTCGGCGAGGACGGCCAGTTCGTGCTGGTCCTGGTCCGTGGCGACCACGCGGTCAACGAGATCAAGCTGGGCAAGGTGCCCGGCCTGGCCGGTTATCGGCTGGCCAACGAAGGTGAAATCGCCGAGCACCTGGGCAGCGAGCCGGGCTTCCTGGGCCCGCTCAACCCGCGCAAGCCGATCCGCATCGTCGCCGATCGCGAGGTCGCGGCGATGGCCGATTTCGTCGTCGGTGCCAATGAAGCCGGCTTCCACCTTGCCGGCGTGAACTGGGGCCGCGACCTTGCCGAACCGGACACCGTCGCCGACATCCGCAATGTCGTGGCCGGCGACCGTGCCGCCGATGGCGGCGAGATCCGCATTGCCCGCGGCATCGAGGTCGGTCATGTGTTCCAGCTTGGCCGCAAGTACGCCGAAGCGCTCAAGGCCAGCGTGCTGGACGAGAACGGCAAGGCCGCCACCCCGAGCATGGGCTGCTACGGCATCGGCGTGTCGCGCATCGTCGCCGCGGCGATCGAGCAGAACCACGACGCCGCCGGCATCATCTGGCCGGCACCGATGGCGCCGTGGGAAGCCGTGGTGTGCGTGATCAATCCCAAGAACGACGCCAGCGTCGCCGCCGCCTCGGAAAACCTGCTGGCCGAACTGCTCGATGCCGGCATCGATGCGGTGCTCGACGACCGCGGGCTGCGTCCGGGCGCGATGTTCGCCGACATGGAGCTGATCGGCATTCCCCACCGTATCGTCGTTTCCGAGCGCGGGCTGGCCGCGGGTACTTTCGAGTATCGCGCGCGCACCGCCAGCGATGCGGAGAATCTCGACAAGGCCGCACTGCTGGCACGACTGGGTCGCTGAAAACCGGCGGGGCGCAGGAGCGCGCCCTGCCCTTTTTGCCGGGAATATCCCCCCGCAAAATGGTCGGAAAACCCCGGCGCTTTCACGCGCCGGGTTTGTAACGTCAATAATCTGACATTATGATCGCCCGCGTGGCCAGGGACAGGCTGCCCCTTCCCACCGCATTTGGAGTCGCGATGTCGATCGATCTCACCGGCCTGTCGGCCAAACAGCTGGACGCCCTGATCAAGAACGCAAAGAAGCGGCAGACCCTTGTCGCCAAGCGTACCCCCATCGCCAAGGTGCGCGCGCAATTGACCCGCGTCGCCAAGGCCGAGGGTTACAGCATCGAGGAACTGTTCGGCGCGCCGGCCTCCACCGGGCGCGGCAAGGCCGCCAAGGTGGCCAAGGCCCCGTCCTCGCGCGCTGGCCGCAAGCTGGGCAAGGTGGCCCCGAAGTACCGCAATCCGGCCAATACCAAGGAAACCTGGACCGGCCGCGGCAAGCACCCGCGCTGGATGGCCGAACTGATTGCCAAGGGCAAGAAGGTCGAGGATTTCCTCATCAAGAAGAAGTAAGTCAGTTCTTGCTGATAAAAAACGCCGGCATCGCCGGCGTTTTCATTTTCCGGCATTCAGAGGTTCTTGCGCGCTGGCACCAGCAGGTTGCCGAACAGCAGGCCGGCGACCAGCGCCATCACGATATTCGTCACCGCCAGCAGCGCGGCCTGCCCCACGTCCACGTTCTGCTGCTGCACCAGGTTGAGGAAGCCGCGCAGGCTCGTGCTGCCGGGTACCAGCATGATGATGCCCGGCAGGCGGATCAGCGCGCCGGGCTTCTGGATGGTGCGCCCGAACAGGTTGCCCGCGGCCGTGAGCAGCATGGCCGAGGCGAACACGCCGGCGGGGCTGCCCCACTCCTGCCCCGCATAACGCGCGATCACGTAACCGGCGATTGCCGCGGCCATCACCCAACCGTAGTCGCTGCGATGTGCCTTGAACAGCACGGCGAACGCATACGCGGCCACCAGCAGCGAGGCCCACTCCACCCAGTGCGCCTGCGGACGCGCGGCGCGCACCTGGGGCTCCAGCCCGAGATACTGGGTGAGCGTCACCGCGATCACCGCACCCACCGTGAGCTTGAGCACCGTGGTCACCGCGCCGGCCAGCCGTGCCGTACCCGACACCCAATGCTGGCTCGCCAGTTCGTTGACCGCATTGGTGAGCGCCATGCCGGGCAGCAGCACCACCAGCGAGGCGATGATCACCGTATTGAGGTTGAGCGAGCCCACCAGCGAGGCCACCACCGTGGCGACGAAGCCGGCCAGCAGCGAGGCCAGCGCGTCACCGGCCTCCTTGGTGGCCGGCTTGCGGTCGGTGTACTGGGTGAGCAGGCCGATCAGCAGGCCGATGACGCCCGCGGTGGCGATATCCAGCCACGGCAGCTTCCACAGCCCGGCCACGCCCGCGGCCGCCAGGCCGAAGGCGATCACCTGCATCGCCTTGCCGCGGCCGTCGACCTCTCGGTCGAGCCGGCGCAGCGCGGTGTGGCCTTGGGCGATGCTCATGCGTCCCTGCGCGACGCTGTCGGCGATGTAGTCGGCCACGCTGAGCTTGTAGAGATCGTTCTCGCCCGGCGCCAGCCGGATCACGCGGGTGATGTCGCTGGAGCCGATCGCCTTGCTGGGGTCGCTGAAACTGAGGATCACCCCGGTGGGGTTGGACCACGGCTCGCAATCCAGGTCCAGCTGCTGCGACAACGCGATCACGGCCGCCTCCAGCCGCTGCGCGGTGGTGCCATAGCTGTGCAGGCGGCTGGCGATCTCGGAAACGAACGCCACGCGCTGTGCATAGCTGGCGCGGGTCGTGGTGGGGGCAGGCGTGGCGACGGACATTCGGCGGTGTCGGGGCGGGCGGGTGGGCCCGCCGAAGCAGCCGGCCGGGCTCCCCAGTGTATGTCCAGCGGCTCGCCGGCTGTAAACCGTAAAGGCATCGCGTGCCTGCGTGTCCGCGCGCCGATACGCCAAACACACCTGCCCATGTATGCTCCCGCACGGATGCGCGACCACATTACCCCCCAGCCCCCGACACTCGACCGCGACCAGGCAGACCCTGGACGTATCCGGCTGGCCGGCAGCTGGGTGCTCGACACCGCGATCGACGCCGCCGAACTGCTGCGCGACCTTCCCGCCGAGCCATGCCGGATCGACGCCAGCGGCATCGCCCAGCTCGACTCGGCCGGCGTGCTGCAGCTGCTGCGCTTCGCGCGTCGCGCGGGGCTGGCCGACGATGCGATCACCTTCCGCGACGACCACCGTGCGCTGGTGTGCACCATCGAGGAACTCGAGGACGACCGGCCCAAGCCACGCCGCGATTACGGCTTCGCCGCGGCACTCGAGCGCCTGGGCCGCGCGGTGCACAACACCGGCAAGGACATCGTGCAGCTCGCCAGCTTCCTCGGCGAGAACCTGGTGAAGCTGGCCCGGCTGTTCCGCGAGCCGCGCCGCTTCCGCCTCACCGCCACCGTGAGCCACATGGAACAGGTGGGCCTGGACGCCGTGCCGCTGGTGGTGCTGCTCTCCTACCTGGTGGGCGCGGTGATCGCCTTCCTGGGCTCGACGATCCTGCGCGACTTCGGCGCGGAGATCTATGTCGTCGAACTGGTGAGCATCGCGTTCCTGCGCGAGTTCGCCGTGCTGCTCACCGCCATCGTGCTGGCCGGACGCACCGCCAGCGCGTTCACCGCGCAGATCGGCGCGATGAAATCGCGCGAGGAGATCGATGCGATCCAGACGCTGGGCCTGGACCCGATCGACCTGCTGGTCATTCCGCGCCTGCTGGCGTTGCTGCTGATGCTGCCGCTGCTGACCTTCATCGCGATGATCGCCGGCCTGGCCGGCGGCGTGACCGTGGGCGCGTTCGACCTCGGCATTCCGCCGCAGATGTACCTGGCGCGCATGCACGAGACCATGCAGGTGCGGCATTTCCTGGTGGGCATGTCCAAGGCGCCGGTGTTCGCGCTGGTGATCGCTTTGATCGGCTGCCTGGAGGGGCTGAAGGTCACCGGCACCGCGCAGTCGGTCGGCGAGCGCACGACCTCCAGCGTGGTGCAGACCATCTCGCTGGTCATCATCCTCGACGCGCTGTTCGCGCTGTGGTTCATGAAGGTGGGCTGGTAATGGCGATCGAGAAGCGCCGCGAAGATGCCCAGGACGTGCCGGAGATCGCCATCTCCGTGCGCGGGCTGGTGAACCGCTTCGGCAACCAGGTCGTCCACGAGGACCTGGACCTGGACGTGCGACGCGGCGAAATCCTCGGCGTGGTGGGCGGCTCGGGTACCGGCAAGTCGGTGCTGATGCGCAGCATCCTGGGGTTGCGCCACCCCGATGCCGGGCAGATCGAAGTACTCGGCGCGGACCCGATCTCCGAAAATCCCGCCGACCGCGACCACATCACCCGCAATACCGGCGTGCTGTTCCAGGACGGCGCGCTGTTCTCCTCGCTGAGCGTGGGCGAGAACGTGCAGGTGCCGCTGAAGGAGCGCCACCGCGATTTTCCCGAGCGCTGGTTCTACGAACTGGCGCTGCTGAAGATCAAGCTCGCCGGCCTGCCGGCCGATGCGCTGGACAAACTGCCCTCGCAATTGTCGGGCGGCATGCGCAAGCGCGCCGGCCTGGCGCGCGCCCTGGCGCTGGACCCGCCCCTGCTGTTCCTGGACGAACCCACCGCCGGCCTGGACCCGATCGGCGCGGCCGCGTTCGACAGGCTGATCAAGACGTTGCAGGAGGCGTTGGGCCTGACCGTGTTCCTGATCACCCACGACCTGGACACCCTGTATGCGATCTGCGACCGCGTCGCGGTGCTGGCCGACCGCCGGGTGATCGCCAATGCCCCACTGGCCGAGGTCGAGAAGATCGACCATCCGTGGGTGCAGGAATATTTCCACGGCCCCCGCGCGCGTGCCGCGCGCGAGGCGAAGAACGAATCGAGCGAGACCGCCTGAGATGGAAACCAAAGCGAACTACGTGCTGATCGGCGCCTTCACGATCGTGGCGGGCCTAGCCCTGCTGCTGTTCGGCCTGTGGGCCGCCAAGTACTCCTCCGACCGCACCTGGCAGTACTACCGCGTGGTATTCCGCGAGGCGGTGACCGGCCTGTCGGTGGGCAGCCCCGTGCAGTACAACGGCATCGCGGTGGGGTCGATTACCGAGCTCACCCTGGCGCCGAACGACCCGCGCCAGGTCGTGGCACGCATCCGCCTCAACTCCACCACGCCGATCAAGGTCGACACCCGCGCCAAGCTGGCGATCACCAGCCTGACCGGCCCGTCGATCATCCAGCTCAGCGGCGGCACGCCCGAATCGCCGGCGCTCACCTCGGTGGACAAGAGCGATGCGCCGGTGATCCAGACCACGCCCTCGGCGCTGCAGAACATCACCGATACCGCCAACCGCATCGTCGAACGGCTGGACCAGGTGCTCAGCGACCGCAACGTGGCCAGCATCTCGGCCACGCTGCAGAACCTGGAGAAGATCAGCAATTCGCTCAACAGCCAGGATGAAGGCGTGGGCGCGCTGCTCATCAGCGCGCGCGATGCGGCGCGCAACCTGGACCGCACCTTGAACACCACCAACGGCGCCATCGAGCACCTGGACAAGAACCTGGTTCAGCAGCTGCCCCCGATCCTGGACAAGCTCGATACCACGCTGACCAAGCTCGATGCAGCAGCGGCCAACGCCAACGGCATCCTCGGCGACAACCGCGCGGCCATCAACAGCTTCGCCAATGATGGCCTCGGCCAGCTCGGCCCCACACTCAATGAGCTGCGCGGGTTGATCCGCGACCTGCGCCGGGTCAGCGACCGCCTCGAGAACAACCCCGCGCGCTACCTGCTCGGTCGCGACGCCCCGAAGGAGTTCGAACCCAAATGAAGCCGATGCCTTCCGTCCGTGCCTGGCTGTGCCTGTCGCTGCTCGCGTTGGGTGGCTGTTCCATCCTGTCGACCGGCTCGCGCGAACCGGTGACGATCTTCTCGCCCAACGTGCGCGTGGCAGCCGATCCCGCCTGGCCGCAGGTGGCCTGGCAGCTCGCGATCGTCAAGCCGACCGCCTCGCGGCTGGTGGACAGCCCGCGCATCAACGTGCGCCCCACGCCTGCCGAACTGCAGGTGTACCAGGGTGCGACATGGGCGCAGCCGGCCACCGACATCGTCGAAGGCACCGTGCTGCGCGCATTCGAGGACAGCGGCAAGATCCCTGGTGTCGGTCGCACCAGCGACGGAATCCGTGCCGATTACCGGCTCGTGCTGGACCTGCGTCGCTTCGAGTCCGACTACGCCGGGCAGGCGCTGCCCTCGGCCACCATCGAGCTCAACGCCAAGCTGCTGCACAGCACCGACCAGCGCGTGGTGGGTTCGCGGACGTTCCTCATCGCACGGCCGGCGAGCGCGACCGACGTGGCCTCGGTCGCGGCGGCGTTCGAGCAGGCACTGCAGCAGACCGCCAGCGAGCTGGTGGGATGGACGCTGCAGACCGGGCAGCGCGATGCGGTGCAGATAACGCGCTGAATTTGTGGCGTGTCATATCGGAGCATCAGGCCGGTCCGTTTGCCATGGGTGCGTCGGTGCGCGTGGCGTCAGGCATTCCCTGTATTGACCGCGAAGCGCGAAGGCCCTGAGTGCGGCCCCCAGACCTTTCATCTGATAATTCCAATAGTTCGGGACTTCCAGGGCTTTCAGCATCGATTCCGACGGGCATCCGTTCGTCTCACCCCAACGGTGAAACCAATCAATGCGGGAGAAAGCGATGCGTGAACTTACTACCCAGGAAGTGGCGGCCATCAGCGGTGCGGGCTATTACTCGGAACGTATCAACTACCAGTTCCGCGACATGGTCGTAGGCGCCGTTGCCGGCGGGCTGATGGGTGGCCCTGTCGGCTTTGCCGTTGGCTTGGCTGCGGGCGCAGTTACCGGCTACCGCGGCTACCATCATCATTGAGCTGGAGTGCTCGAAGGCGCCGCCCCAGCAGGGGCGGCGCGACTCCCCCTCGCACTCGACAGGCCGATGCATGCTTTTCAAGAACGCACCAGTTGCCGTGTGGATACTTTCCAGAATGGGTGTCGATGTTTCCGGGGCTGCCTTGGAACGGTCATTCTTTCTCCGATCATTCGTCCACGCGCTGAATTTCCTGCTTACATGGGGTTTGTTCGTCGTCATCACATGGAGTTTGCAAGACGAAAGGAACGCCCTTGGATTGAAAATTTCATGCGCGGTCATCGGATCGGCGATCTACGGCCTTCTCATTGCCGCCCATGCTCCGGTGACCGCGCCCCCCGACGACCACTGAGCCAAGGATTCTCGCCAGGGCATGCGCGCCGCGTCACCCATCGGCGTGGGATATCCGCCGGAACGTCAGGTTGATCCGCTCGCCCACCGGCCGCGCCGTCCGCGGCACCGCGTGGTGGTAAAGCCGCTGGGTGTCGCCAGCCATCACGACCAGGTCGCCATGGCCCAACGGAATCTCCCGCTTGAGGGTCTTGTCCTGCCGGTGGCGTAGCGCGAAACGCCGCGGCGCCCCCAGGCTGAGCGAGGCGATCACCGGCCTCGGGCCCAGCTCCGGTTCGTCGTCGCTGTGCCACCCCATCGCGTCCTGGCCGTCCCGGTAACGGTTGACCAGCACGCTATTGAAGCCGGCGCCCAGCTCGGCCTCCAGTCGGGCCCGTACCGGCGCCAGCACCTCGGGCCACGGGTGGGGACGAAACTCGGCCCCCGAATACCGGTAACGGGCGGCCGGATCGCCGATCCAGCTGCTCAGCCGCGGCGAATCCACCTCGCGCCCGAACAGGCGGATGCGGTGCACTTCCCACGCCACCTGCGCCAGCAGGTCCAGGCGCAGGGCTTCCGCTTCCGGCGCGGCCAGCCACCCCGGAAACCATTGGACATCCGCGCCGGGCAGGTCGATCCGCATCGCGCAACGCTAGCACGTCGGCCGGGCCCGCCATACGCCGCCGTCCGGAATTTGCCCGCCCCCGCGCAAACCCTGAAAATAGCCCCAGCCATCGAGCCAAACGGGAGCGGAGCAGATGTCGGAAACCGGAGTCGGCGCAGTCGCGTCCGAAACTATCGAACGTGACGTGATGGAGTACGACGTCGTCGCCGTCGGCGCCGGCCCCTCGGGGCTGGCCTTCGCCATTCGCCTGAAGCAGCTCAACCCGGAACTGTCGGTGTGCGTCATCGAGAAGGCGAGCACCATCGGCGCGCAGATCCTGTCCGGCGCGGTGATCGAGCCCGAACCGCTCGACCGACTGCTGCCGGGCTGGCGCGACAACCCGCCCCCGATCTGCGTGCCGGCCGGCGAGGACGAGTTCTGGTTCCTCACCAAGGACGGCGGGAGAAAGTTTCCGGTCGTGCCGCCGGGCATGCGCAACCACGGCAATTTCATCGTCAGCCTGGGCGCGATGTGCGCCTGGCTGGCGCCACAGGCCGAGGCGCTGGGCGTGGAGATCTACCCGGGCTTTGCCGCCGCCGAGACGCTGCATGACGAGGCCGGCAAGGTCGTCGGCGTGCGCATCGGCGACATGGGCGTGGCCAAGGACGGGTCGCACAAGCCGGGCTTCACCCCGGGCATCGACATCCGCGCCAAGGTGACCGTGCTGGCCGAGGGCGCGCGCGGCCATTTGACCAAGCGGCTCATCAAGCGCTTCGGCCTGGATGCGGACAGCCAGCCGCAGAGCTACTCCATCGGCATCAAGGAGCTGTGGCAGGTCCCGGAAGGGCGCGTGACGCCGGGCAAGATCGTGCACACGCTCGGCTGGCCGGCCGACCCGGACACTTACGGCGGCAGCTTCCTCTACCACCTGGAGAACAACCAGATCGCCTTGGGCTACGTCAGTGGCCTGGATTATCGCGATCCCGAGTACAAGCCGTGGGAGGCCTTCCAGCAGTGGAAGAACCACCCGACCGTGAAGCCGTTGCTGGAAGGCGGCAACATCCTGTCGGCCGGCGCGCGCGCCATCGTCACCGGCGGCTGGCAGTCGCTGCCGAAGGTGGAGATGCCCGGCGCGCTGCTGATTGGCGACACCGCCGGCCTGCTCAACGTGCCGAAGATCAAGGGCACGCACCAGGCGATCCGCAGCGGCATGCTCGCCGCCGAGCACCTGGCCGCCTCGCAGCTGGCGCCGGAAGGCTTCGATGCAAAGCTGCGCGCCTCCGATGCGATGGCCGAGCTCAAGCAGGTGCGCAACATCAAGCCCGGCTTCAAGAAGGGGCTGTGGTTCGGCCTGGCCAACGCTGCATGGGAAACCCTCACCGGCGGGCATTCGCCCTGGACGCTGAAGAACAAGCCGGACTGGAGCTCGCTGGACAAGGTAGGCGAACACGAGGAACCCACGCGCGATTACGTGCAGCGTGAACTGGCCCCGCGCGATCGCCTGCAGGCGGTGTACTTCGCCGCGACCGAGCACGATGAAGACCAGCCGGTACACCTGCATGTGCTGGACCCGAACATCTGCGTCACCCGCTGCGCGCAGGAGTACGACAACCCGTGCACGCGCTTCTGCCCGGCCGGCGTGTACGAGATCGTCACCGATGCCACCGCGGCCACCGGCAAGCGCCTGCAGATCAATGCCGCCAACTGCGTGCACTGCAAGACCTGCGACATCAAGGACCCTTACGAAATCATCAACTGGGTCACCCCGGAGGGTGGTTCGGGGCCGAATTACCAGAACCTGTGATGAGCCCAGCGCGTCCGCCCGGCGAGGTCCTCCGCCATGTGATGTACCGGGCGCTGCGCGCTGCGTTCCGCGCACTGCCGCTGGATGAGGCCACGCGCGATCGTTGGCGCGCGCGGTTCCTCTCGCGCGGCGCGGCGTGGGCGCCGCCGCCGCCGAAAGGCAAGGCGCCTGCGGCAGGCGATGGCGCGCATCGGCCGCTGATGCGCGCCGACGAGGCCGCCATCGGGCACGTGCCCTATCGGCGAGATGCCTTGCCCACCACGCTGCCGGCGACGCTGGTGGCGTTCTACCTGCCGCAGTTCCATCCGATCCCCGAGAACGACCGCTGGTGGGGCAAAGGCTTCACCGAGTGGCGCAATGTCACCCGCGCGCTGCCGCAGTTCGAAGGCCACGTGCAGCCCCGCCTGCCGGCCGACCTGGGCTTCTACGATCTGCGCGATATCGGCGTGATGCGCGAACAGGCACGTCTTGCACGCGAATACGGGATCGGCGCGTTCTGCTTCTACTACTACTGGTTCGCAGGGCAGACGCTGCTGGAACAACCGGTACAGCAGTGGCTGGCCGACGATGGAATCGACCTGCCCTTCTGCCTGTGCTGGGCCAACGAGAACTGGGCCCGACGCTGGGATGGCCGCGACCACGATGTGCTGATGGCGCAACAACACAGCGCCGAAGATGACCTGGCGTTCATTGCGCACGTGGCGCCGTATCTGCGCGACCGTCGCGCGCTGCGCGTGGACGGACGGCCGATGCTGCTGGTGTATCGCCCCAGCCTGATGCCCGACCCTGCCGCCACTGCGAAACGCTGGCGTGAATGGTGCAGCGCGAACGGGATCGGCGAAATCCATCTTGCCTATGTGCAGGGCTTCGAACGACCGGACCCACGCGATATCGGCTTCGATGCAGCGGTCGAGTTCCCGCCGAACATGAGCAGTCCGCCTTCGGTAACCGCGGCGCAGACGTTGATCAACCCGGATTTCGCCGGCGATGTGCTCGACTGGCGCGAACTGGCACGCGAGGCGTCGCAGCGGCCGCTGCCGGCCTACCGGCTTTACCCTGGAGTGAACCCGGGCTGGGACAACGAGCCCCGTCGTTCCGGCAAGGGACGTGTGCTGCTGCACGCCTCGCCGCGGGGCTATGGCGAGTGGCTGCAACGCACGATCCATGAGCGCCTGGCGCAGGTTCCGGCGGCGCAGCGGCTGGTCTTCATCAACGCCTGGAACGAGTGGGCCGAAGGCGCCGTGCTGGAGCCGGACATGCGCCTGGGATACGCGTGGCTGGAGGCGACGCGGCAGGCATTGCGGCTCGCCTCCCCTCCGGCACAGGGCGAGCGCGTCGCCACCGTGGTGCACGCCTATTACCTGGACGCGCTCCCCGGCCTCCTGCGTACGTGGCGCATGGCCAAGGTTCCGGGTCGACTGGTGATCACCACCATGCCGGCACTGGCCAGCGATGTCGAAGCCATCCTGCGCGACGAAGGCATGCAGGCCGAGGTGAGCGTGCATGACAACCGCGGACGCGATGTCCTGCCGTTCCTGCAAGTGGCAGATCGCCTATGCCACGAAGGAATTTCGCTGCTGCTCAAGCTGCACACCAAACAATCGATCCATCGCGACGACGGCACACGCTGGCGTGACGAACTGCTGGAAGCACTGCTGCCCGCAGAAGGCGTAGACCCGCTGATCCATGCCTTCGAACAGACCCCGTCGCTGGGCATGATCGCGCCCGCCGGCCATCTGATTTCCGTGGAAGACTATCTCGGCGGCAATGCCCGCGCCCTGGACTTCCTCGGCGCCCGACTCGGCATACGCACACGTGGTGCCGACCTGCACTTCGCTTCCGGCACGATGTTCTGGATGCGCATGGCGGCATTGCGGCCCGTGCTGGATGGCCACCTGCAGTCGTCCGACTTCGAAACCGAGCAGGCCCAGGTCGACGGCACGCTTGCCCATGCGCTTGAGCGCTGCTTCAGTGCGTCGGCGACCAGCGCCGGCTACCAGACCCTCGCCAGCGATTTTCTCGATCCGAGCAAGTCGCCCGCCCGACGGGAGCAGGCGACCTACCCATACGCGCGCCGCAGCTGACGGCGCTCCGGCCTCAACGCGAAAACGCCACGCCGGTCTTCTGCTTCAGTTCGTCGTCGCCGACGCCCTCGGCCGCCTCGACCAGCTTCAGCCCCTCCGGCGTGACATCGAACACCGCCAGGTCGGTGATGATGCGGTCCACCACGCCCACGCCGGTGAGCGGCAGGTCGCACCGGGGCAGGATCTTGTGGCTGCCGTCTTTCGCCACATGCTCCATCAGCACGACCACGCGCTTGACGCCGGCGACCAGGTCCATCGCCCCGCCCATGCCCTTGACCATCTTGCCGGGCACCATCCAGTTGGCGATATCGCCCTTGTCGGTGACCTGCATCGCGCCGAGGATCGCCAGGTCGATGTGGCCACCGCGGATCATCGCGAAGGAATCGTGGCTGCCGAAGTAGCTCGCGCCGGGGCGCGCGGTCACGGTCTGCTTGCCGGCGTTGATCAGGTCGGCGTCGATCTGTTCCTCGGTCGGGAACGGGCCGATGCCCAGCAGGCCATTCTCCGATTGCAGCCACACGTCCACGCCTTCGGGAATGTGGTTGGCTACCAGCGTGGGCAGGCCGATGCCCAGGTTGACGTAGGCGCCGTCGCTCAGCTCACGCGCGGCGCGCGCGGCCATCTCGTCACGGGTCCAGGCCATCAGGGAGTCTCCTTGCGCACGGTGCGCTGTTCGATGCGCTTCTCGGGATGGGCATTGACCACGATGCGGTCGACATAGATGCCCGGCAGGTGCACCTGGTCCGGATCGATCTGCCCGACCTCCACCAGTTCCTCCACCTCGGCCACGCACAACTGCCCGGCCATCGCGCACGCCGGGTTGAAGTTGCGCGCGGTCTTGCGAAACACGAGGTTGCCGGCCGTGTCGGCCTTCCACGCCTTCACCAGTGCGACGTCGGCACGAAGTGCCGTCTCCATCACATATGGCTTGCCATCGAATTCGCGCGTTTCCTTGCCCTCGGCCACCACCGTGCCGTAGCCGGTGGCGGTGTAGAACGCCGGGATACCCGCGCCACCCGCGCGCAGGCGCTCGGCCAGGGTGCCCTGCGGATTGAATTCCAGCTCCAGCTCGCCGGAGAGGAACTGACGCTCGAATTCCTTGTTCTCACCGACGTATGAGGAAATCATCTTGCGGATCTGCCGCGTTTCCAGCAGCAGGCCCAGCCCGAAGCCGTCCACGCCCGCGTTGTTGGAGATGACGGTGAGATTTTTCACGCCGCTATCACGCAGCGCGGCGATCAGCGCCTCGGGAATGCCGCATAGCCCGAAACCGCCCACCGCCAAGGTCTGCCCATCGGCCACCACGCCTTTCAGGGCCTGCGCCGCATCGGCAAATTGCTTGCCCTGCGCGCCGGCCGCCCCGGTATTGCTCATCACCGCCCTCACCTCGTTGATGTAAGGCGCCCATTCTAGCCGCTGACCCAGACCTGTCCCGTTGGCCGAAAGGACTAGGCGCGCGTGCTCTAGCGGCCCCGGCCCCGCTAAACTCAGGCTCCCCCAGAGCAGCCCCAGGAGTTGCGCATGACGTTGCCTGCCTTCAAGGCCTATGACATCCGCGGTCGCGTTCCCGATGAACTCAACGAGGACATGGCGCGGCGGATCGGCGCGGCCCTCGCCGTGCAACTGGAGAACCCCGGGCCGGTGGTGGTGGGACACGACGTGCGGCTGACCAGCCCGGGCCTGAGCGATGCGGTGGCCGCGGGCCTGCGTGGCGCCGGGCGCGAAGTGATCGATATCGGGCTGTGCGGTACCGAGGAAGTCTATTTCCAGACCGACCATCGCGGTGCGGCGGGCGGCGTGATGGTGACCGCCAGCCACAACCCGATGGACTACAACGGCATGAAGCTGGTGCGCGACAGCGCCAAGCCGATCAGCTCCGATACCGGCCTGTTCGCCATTTCCGATGCGGTGGAGGCCGACACCTCCGCGCCGGCCGCGCCGACCGCCGGCCTGAGCAGCGCGCCGGACAAGTCGGCCTACATCGAACACCTGCTCAGCTACATCGACCGCAATGGCCTCAAGCCGCTGAAGCTGGTGGTCAATGCCGGCAACGGCGGCGCCGGCGCGATCATCGACCTGCTCGCCCCGCACCTGCCCTTCGAGTTCGTGCGCGTCTTCCACGAGCCGGACGGCAATTTCCCCAACGGCATCCCCAACCCGCTGCTGCCGGAGAACCGCGCCGCCACCGCCGATGCCGTGCGCGCGCATGGTGCCGATTTCGGCATCGCGTGGGACGGCGATTTCGACCGCTGCTTCTTCTTCGACGAAACCGGCCGCTTCATCGAGGGCTATTACCTCGTGGGCCTGCTCGCCCAGGCGATCCTGCGCAAGCAGCCGGGCGGCAAGATCGTGCACGACCCGCGCCTGACCTGGAACACCGTGGAGATGGTGGAAGCGGCCGGCGGCGTGCCGGTGCTGTGCAAGAGCGGCCACGCCTTCATCAAGGAAAAGATGCGCTCGGAAAATGCCGTCTACGGCGGCGAGATGAGCGCGCACCATTACTTCCGCGAGTTCGCCTATGCCGACTCGGGCATGATCCCGTGGCTGCTGATCGCCGACCTGGTCTCGCGTTCCGGCCAGTCGCTGGCGCAACTGGTGGAAGATCGCATGGCGGCCTTCCCGTGCAGCGGCGAGATCAACTTCAAGGTGGCCGATGCCAAGGCCTCGGTGGCCCGCGTGCTGGCGCACTTCGCGCCGCTGTCGCCCACGCTGGAACATACCGATGGCGTGAGCGCCGATTTCGGCAGCTGGCGCTTCAACCTGCGCAGCTCAAATACCGAGCCACTGCTGCGACTGAATGTGGAGGCCAGGGGTGACGCGGCGTTGATGCAGGCCCGCACCGATGAAATCTCCCGCCTCCTCGAATCCTGACTTACCGCCTAGGACCTGCCATGAACGATATCCTTCCCGTCATCCTTTCCGGCGGCTCCGGCACGCGGCTGTGGCCGCTCTCGCGCGAGAGCTATCCCAAGCAGTTCCTGCCGCTCACCGGCGAGTACACCATGCTCCAGGCGACCTGGCATCGCGTGGCGCCCATCGCCGGCCGCGCGCCGCTGATCATTGCCAACGAAGAGCATCGTTTCGTCGCTGCCGAACAGCTGCAGCAGGTCGGCGCGACGCCGCAGGCGATCATGCTCGAGCCGATCGGCCGCAACACCGCCCCGGCCATTGCCGTGGCGGCGCTGGAAGCAACCCGCGAAGGCGGTGACGCGCTGCTGCTGGTGTTGCCCTCGGACCATGTCATCAATGACGAGAAAGCCTTCCAGGACGCCGTGCTGGAAGCTGCCAAGGCGGCGCGCGAAGGCAAGCTGGTGACCTTCGGTATCGTGCCGTCGGCACCGGAAACCGGCTACGGCTACATCAAGGCCGCTTCGGGGAGCGGCACCCGTCCGGTCGAGCGCTTCGTCGAGAAGCCCGACCTGGCTACCGCACAAGGCTACGTCGCGTCCGGCGAGTATTTCTGGAACAGCGGCATGTTCCTGTTCAAGGCTTCGCGTTACCTGGAGGAACTGGGCAAGCTCAACCCGGCCATCCTCGAAGCCACCCGCAAGGCCTGGGAGGGTGCCAAGCGCGATTCGGATTTCGTCCGTCTCGACAAGGAGACCTTCAAGCTCGTGCCGTCGGATTCGATCGACTACGCGGTGATGGAAAAGACCCAGGACGCGGCCGTGCTGCCGCTGGATGCGGGTTGGAGCGACGTGGGCTCGTGGACCGCGTTGCGCGACGTGTCCGAGCAGGACCCGGACGGCAACGCGCACCACGGCGACGTGATTGCCATCGATTGCCGCAACACCTACGCCTATGGTGATCGCCTGATCGCGCTGGTGGGGCTGGATGATGTCGTGGTCGTGGAAACCGCCGACGCCGTGCTGGTCGGCAAGGGCGAGCGCATGCAGGAGGTCAAGGAGGTCGTGGCGCGCATCAAGCAGGACAAGCGCTCCGAGGCCACCTGGCACCGCAAGGTCTACCGCCCGTGGGGTGCGTACGACTCGATCGACAATGGCCAGCGTTTCCAGGTCAAGCGCATCACGGTCAAGCCGGGTGCCACGCTGAGCCTGCAGATGCACCACCACCGTGCCGAGCACTGGATCGTGGTCAGCGGCACCGCCGAGGTGACCCGCGGCGAGGATGTGCTGCTGCTCACCGAGAACCAGAGCACCTACATCCCGCTGGGCGTGACGCACCGGCTGCGCAACCCCGGCAAGCTGCCGCTGGAGCTGATCGAGGTGCAGTCCGGCAGCTACCTCGGCGAGGATGACATCGTGCGGTTCGAGGATACGTACGGGCGGGCTTGATCCGCACTGCGCACACGACCGGGATCATCTCCCGGTCGTGTGCTGACCGCGAATGGCCGGAGGACAGGCAGCTTGCTGGATGCAGCGTAACGACTGGGAGCAACCTCGGCCGATTGCATCGTAGGCTACACAAGCCTACCGGCCGTTATGGCTGATCCGTGGCGGCCACGAGTTGCGCCAATACTTGCTCGACGCCCTGCTGCCACGGCGGCAACTCGACGCCAAAGTCGGCACGCAGGCTGCTGCAGTCCAGGCACGAGTAGGCGGGACGCCGCGCAGGCGTCGGATAGTCTGCAGTGGTGATCGGCACCACCCGAGGCACCCGCGCAATCAGCCCCATGTCGCCGGCACGGTGCAACAGCATCTCGGCGAAACCATGCCAGCTGGTTTGCCCGCTTGCCGTCAGATGCCAAACGCCCGCGCGCGGGGTTTCGTGCGCCAGGATCCTCGCGGTGACATCGGCAATCAGGTCGGCGGAGGTCGGCGTACCGATCTGGTCGCCCACCACGCGCAGTTCGTCACGATCGGCGGCCAGTCGAAGCATCGTGCGCAGGAAGTTGTGGCCCTGCGCGGCAAAGACCCAAGCGGTTCGCAGAATGACATGCCGGCCGCCCGCGGCACGAATGGCTTGTTCACCGGCAAGTTTGCTCGCGCCGTAGACACCCAGCGGCCCGGTGGGGTCTTCCGGGCGATATGGCACCTGCCCGTTTCCATCGAAGACATAGTCCGTCGAGTAGTGAACGAAGGGAACCTCGGCTTTCGCGCACCACGCCGCGATGGCCTCGGGGCCACTCGCATTGACCAGGAAAGCCGCCTGCGGCTCCTGTTCAGCCCGATCGACCGCGGTGTACGCGGCAGCGTTGACGACACGCTGCGGACGCAGGCGTGACAGCAGTCGTGTCAGCGACGACGGATCGGAGAAGTCCGCCACCTCGCACGCACTGCCGTCGGCAAGCTGTCCATCGCGCGTGGCGGCGACCACGGGACCCAACGCGGACAAGGCGCCGGGAAGCAGCCTGCCAACCTGCCCCTTGGCGCCCAGCACCAAGGTGGTCATGGCGTGTAGACCGGCAGCCGCAGCGGGTCGATCTGTTCCAGGAAAGGCGCCTGCGAGTCCTTGGCCGAGAGCAGTGGCTCCGTGATCGGCCAATCCACGCCAATGGTTGCGTCATCCCACCGTACCGATGCATCAAACTCGTGCACGTAGACATCGGTGCACAGGTAGTTGAACACCGCACGCTCCGACAGGACAGCGAAACCGTGGGCGAAGCCTTCGGGAATCCAGAACTGCCGACGGTTCTCGCTGCTGAGCACGACGGCGGTCCATTTTCCGAAGTGGGGCGATCCACGCCGAATGTCGACCGCCACGTCGTACACCTCGCCTTCGAGCACGCTGACAAGCTTGCCCTGGGGGCGCGGCCACTGATAGTGCAGGCCACGCAGCACGCCCCGGCTCGACGAAGAGACGTTGCTTTGCACGAAGCGCATGCCCAGGCCCGCCTGGTCATAGCGTTCGGCGTTCCATGCCTCGAAGAAGAATCCGCGGTCGTCACCATGAACTTTCGGTTCGACGACTACGCAACCGGGCAAGCTCGTCTCAATCAGCTTCAAAATATTTTCCCTCGTCGCGCCAGGTCATGCAGGTATTTGCCGTAGGCGTTCTTTGATAGTGGTGCGGCCAGCTGCTCCAATTGCGCGACATCGATCCAGCCGTTGCCAAAGGCGATTTCTTCGGGACAACAGACCTGCAGCCCCTGCCGTGCCTGGATGGTTTCGATGAAATTGGCGGCTTCATGCAACGACTGGTGCGTGCCCGTATCCAACCACGCGTAGCCGCGACCCAGGGGTTCGAGATGCAACGAGCCGTCATCGAGATAACAGCGGTTGAGGTCCGTGATCTCCAGCTCGCCACGCGGCGAGGGCTTCAGGTCCCTCGCGTAATCCGAGGCCCGACCATCGTAGAAATACAGCCCGGTCACCGCGTAATGCGAGCGCGGCTCGGCCGGTTTCTCCTCGATGCCAATAACCTTGCCCGAGCTGTCGAACTCGGCCACGCCATAGCGTTCCGGATCATTGACGTAATAGCCAAACACGGTGGCACCGTGCTCGCGCGCATCGGCGCGCTTGAGCGTCTCAGTCAACCCGTGCCCATGAAAAATGTTGTCCCCCAGCACCAGGCAGCTCGGCTGGCCGTCGACGAAATCACGGCCAATCAGATAGGCCTGCGCCAGCCCGTCCGGACTCGGCTGCACCGCGTACTGAATGTTCATGCCCCACTGCGAACCATCGCCCAGCAGGTTCTGGAACAGCGCCTGCTCGTGCGGCGTGTTGATGATCAGCACGTCGCGGATGCCCGCCAGCATCAGCACGCTGAGCGGGTAGTAGATCATCGGCTTGTCGTACACCGGCAGCAGCTGCTTGCTGACGCCCTTGGTGATCGGATACAGCCGCGTGCCGGAACCACCTGCCAGGATGATGCCCTTGCGTTTGCTCATGTGGATCGCTCCGTGATCAGGCGGCCGTGCCGATGCGTTCGAGGCGGTAGCTGCCGTCCAGCACCCCGCGCACCCAGTCCTGGTTGTCCAGGTACCAGTCGACGGTAAATGCGATGCCCTGCTCGAAGGTGTGCTTCGGCTCCCAGCCCAGTTCGTTCTTCAGCTTCGACGCGTCGATCGCGTACCGGCGGTCGTGGCCGGGACGGTCGGCGACGTAGGTGATCTGGCTTTCGCGCGGCTGGCCATCGGCACGCGGACGGCGCTCGTCGAGCAGCGCGCAGATCGCCTGCACCACCTCGATGTTCTGCCGTTCGGCATTGCCGCCGACGTTATACGTCTCGCCCACGCGTCCCTTCGCCAGCACGGTGCGGATGGCCTCGCAGTGGTCGCTGACGAACAGCCAGTCGCGCACCTGCTTGCCGTCTCCGTAGACCGGCAGCGGCTCGCCGGCCAATGCCTTGGCGATGACCAGCGGGATGAGCTTCTCGGGGAAGTGGTACGGACCGTAGTTGTTGGAGCAGTTGGTGGTCAGTACCGGGAGGCCATACGTGTGGTGGAACGCCCGCACCAAGTGGTCGGAAGCAGCCTTGGACGCCGAATACGGCGAGTTGGGCGCGTAGGCGGTGGTCTCGGTGAACTTCCCGGTCTCGCCAAGGGTGCCGTAGACCTCATCCGTTGATACATGCAGGAAGCGGAAGGCTCCGCGGCGCATGTCGGGCAGCGCCTTCCAGTAGTCGCGCACCGATTCCAGCAACCCCAGCGTGCCCACGACGTTGGTCTGCACGAACGCCGCCGGACCGTCGATCGAACGGTCAACATGGCTCTCGGCGGCAAAATTGAGCACCGCCTCCGGCTGGTGCGTGGCGAGAAGGTGCGCCACCAGTTCGCGGTCGCCAATATCGCCCTGGACGAACACGTGGTCTGGATTGTCGGCAAGGGAGGCCAGGGTATTCAGGTTCCCCGCATAGGTCAGCAGGTCAAGGTTGATCACCTTGATACCGCGGCCCACCGCTTCGCGCACGAAATTGCCGCCGATGAAGCCGGCACCGCCCGTTACTAGCCAAGTCGCCACCCACCATCTCCTAGGACGCACAAGCCGCATGAATAAGGCCCGAGAGAATAGCTCCTTTACCGCGACGGCCGCGAGAGCGGGGCTGGGCCGTGACGCACCGCAGCATTTCCATACGCCATCGCACGGAGGCGGTTTGCCGGCTAAAATCGACCCACTGCCCCGCGCCAGCCGCCGCGGCCGGGCCTTCCCGCAACAGCTGAAGGATCTCGTACAAGATGAAAATCCTCGTCGCCTACAAGCGCGTGGTGGACTACAACGTCCGCATCCAGGTCAAGCCGGACGGCTCCGGCGTGGTCACGGACGGCGTCAAGCTTTCGCCCAACCCGTTCGATGAAATCGCCCTGGAAGAAGCGCTGCGCCTGCGCGATGCCGGCATTGCGACCGAAGTCGTCGTCGCCACGCTCGCCCCGGCCGACGCCGCCGCGCACCTGCGCAACGGCCTGGCCATGGGAGCCAACCGCGCCATCCACGTCGTCACCGATGCCGCCGTGCAGCCGCTCACCGCCGCGCGCGCCCTGCTCAAGCTGGTCGAGAAGGAGCAGCCGCAGTTGGTGATCCTCGGCAAGCAGGCGATCGACGATGACGCCAACCAGACGGGCCAGATGCTGGCCACGCTGTGGGGCCGCCCGCAGGCGACCTTTGCTTCCAAGCTGGTCGTTGCCGACGGCAAGGCCACGGTGACCCGCGAAGTCGACGCCGGCCTGGAGACGCTGGAAGTGGACCTGCCGGCCGTCGTCACCACCGACCTGCGCCTGAACGAGCCGCGCTTCATCAAGCTGCCGGACATCATGAAGGCCAAGAGCAAGCCGCTGGAGACGATCGCCTTCGGCGACCTCGGCGTGGAAGCCAACGACAGCCTGAAGACCACCCGTTACGCCCCGCCGGCCAAGCGCAGCCGCGGCGTCATGGTGAAGGATGCCGCCGAACTGGTGGCCGCACTCAAGCAGAAGGGGTTGCTGTAATGGCCAAGGTACTCATCGTCGCCGAACACCTGGGTGGGCAGCTCAATGCCGCCACCGCCAAGACCGTCAGCGCCGCGCAGGCCCTGCAGGCCGAATCCATCGACGTCGTGGTCCTGGCCGCCGACCCGGCCGGCATCGCTGCCCAGGCCGCGCAGATTGCCGGCGTGGCACGGGTGCTGACCGTGGCCAATCCGGCCAACGAGCATGCACTGGCGCAGGTGCTTGCCCCGCAAATCGCGAAGCTGGCCTCCGGTTACAGCCACGTTTTCGGCCCCTCGACCACGTTCGGCAAGGACCTGATGCCAGTCGTGGCTGCCCTGCTGGGCGTCAACCAGGTCTCGGACCTGATGGCGGTCGAAGGCACGCATACGTTCCAGCGCCCGATCTATGCCGGCAACGCGATCGTCACTGTCGAGGCACCGGCCGACCAGGTCGTCGTCGCCACCGTGCGCACGGCCTCGTGGCCGGAGGCAGCCAAGGGCGGCAGCGCGGCTGTCGAGGCCGTGCAGGTCGATGCGTCCCTGCCCGCCCACACCCGCTTCGTGGGCCTGGCCGCCGGCAAGTCCGACCGGCCCGACCTGCAGAGCGCCAAGCGCGTCGTCTCCGGCGGCCGCGGTGTCGGTTCGGAGGAGAACTTCAAGGTCATCTACCAACTCGCCGACAAGCTGGGCGCCGCCGTGGGCGCCTCGCGCGCGGCGGTGGATGCCGGCTACGTGCCCAACGAGTTGCAAGTGGGCCAGACCGGCAAGATCATCGCCCCCGAGCTGTATGTGGCGGTAGGCATCAGCGGCGCGATCCAGCACCTGACCGGCATCAAGGACGCCGGGACGATCGTGGCGATCAACAAGGATGCGGATGCGCCGATCTTCGAGATTGCCGATATCGGGCTGGTGGGGGATCTGTTTACGCTCCTGCCGGAGCTTGAGAAGGCGGTGGGTTGAAGCCCACCACGTCAACGACCGCCTGAGGCTTCAGGCGGTCGTTTGCCGGTCGTAGACCACCTGCAGTTCGTGGTACGGGAACCAGTCGCCGATCATCCGTAGATTCCCGGGAAAATAAGTGGAGCGGACGTGCCCGAACCCGGTCTCAGCGCGGATGGAATCATCGAGCAGCATCGCTCGGTCGACGAAGGTCAGGTGGGTGGGATCGACTCGAAATCCGGCTTTCCCGGGCACGATCACCAGGACGCGGGTGACGCCGAACCTTGAGACCGAGCGCAGCAGCTTCTTGAAAATCGAGATCGGGTTTTCAAGATGCTCCAGGACATGGCTGACCACCAAGCTCTGGAAAGTGGTATCAGGCGGAAGTACCGACAGATTCCAGTCGTCCGCGAAACCATCGTATGCCGAGACGTCCAGTCCCCGATCACGGCAATACTCGACAGTGGCGGGATTGTATTCGAGCCCCTTTGATCCGCCGGGCAGACGCTCCAACAATTCGCCCACACCGCACCCGAAATCGAGCGTAGGTCCTTGGACCATGGAGGCGGCACGATTCAGATATATCTGGCGGACTGTTTTCCTCAAGGCACTACGGTCCAGCTGGTACTGTGTGTAGCGAGAATCGAACTTCATCGACATCTCGAGGCTCCCCTCATACCTGGCGGCCTATAGTCGCACAGCTACGGCGGCTTGAGACCCAGGCCGGATCTGGAGCACTTTCCTGCCAATTCCCGGGGCCCGACGCTTACACAGGCCAAAGGACGGGCTTGGTGACGGGCATCCATCGCCAGGCCAGGCGCCTCCCGAAGGCGGAAGGCGCAGGACGCAGCTTCTTCTAGCGAAGAAGCCGGTGAACAGGGCGGCGGGGCACGGCCGCGATGTCGAAGGCGATGAAACCCAGGAGGAGCTGCAGGCCAAGAATGAGCGGCAACGCGGCCAGCATGACCCGCCCTGCCGATGCGGTAGTGCCCAGCGAAGATGCCTCGATCCAGAACCAGGCACCCGCGATCAAGCCGCCAGCCAGCAATGCGACACCCCCGACGAGCTCGATCGTCGCGAGGGACATGTCGCGCAGGAAGTAGTTGTAGAAGATGCGCTTGAACGCATTCCTGAAATGCTTGGACAGGAAGTCAAAGAAGATCCTGCCGATCTTGAGCCCGCTCTCTTCGTCGCCGTACTTCGCATCCATCGGTATGTCCACCACGACTGCGCGCAGCGTGTTCAGGCGGAACAGAATATCGGTCTCGAAGAAGTAACGCTTGCTGATTTTCTCCATCGGCAACGCCGATACCAGTCGCGCATGGATAGCGGTGTATCCATTCGTGGGATCAAAAAGATCCCAGTACCCGGACGACATCTTGGTCATGAAGGAGAGCCCGGCGTTGCCGACAATCCTGATTCGCGGCATCTGGCTGATCTGCGTGAGATCGTAGAAGCGGTTGCCCTTGGTGTAATCGGCATCCCCCGACGCGATAGGCGCGACGAAACGAGGCAGGAGCGAAGGATCCATCTGCCCATCGCCATCCATCTTGACGATGATATCGGCGCCATCGCTCGCGGCCCTCACGTAGCCCGCCATCACCGAGCCACCGACGCCCAGGTTGACCTCGTTGAACATCACGACAACCCGGGGATCACTGCACCGCGCTTGCACGAGTGCGCCACTTCCGTCTGGGCAGCAGTCGTCCACAACGTAAATACTTGATACCCACGCGGGAATGCTCGACACGACGTCCAGGATGTGGCGCGTCACCCGATATGACGGAATGACGATCGCGACTTTTGCCGCGCCCACCTTGTCGACCGCGCCCTCCGGGACCGGCTGCTGAAGCAGACGCTCAACCATGACCTCCCTCCTCGTAGGACAGCGCATAGACGCGCGCCAACAAGCCGGCGACCGGCGCCGGCCACAACGAACGGAAAATCTCCAGGTCTTCTCGTGCGCGCACGCCGTCCCTGACCCCCATCGTGGTTTCGCTCGCACCATGTATGCGATGCAACATCAATTGCTCACGCACATAACAGAATGAACCTGATGCGCGCGCGGCGCGTATCCATGCTTCCCAGTCCAAGTCAACCCGCATGTCTTCCCGGAACCGCAGCCCCTTAAGCTGAGGGCCGAACGTCACAGACGGACAGGGCACGGCACAGCCGAACCTGAGCATCCGAAGTTTTGCGCCAGCGCGCGACACCGACGACCGCCCGAGGAAACCCAGCTCCAGCAGTAGGGACTTGATCCGCAGCATCATCGTGCGCGGCCTGATCTCGCCCCCGAGCAATTCCCCGTACTTCGTCAGAACAAGTGCAGCGCCAGGTGCTTCCTCGGCGGCACGCAGGGTGCGCGCCACGAAGTCGGGCAGGTAGACGTCGTCCTGATGCGCGATGGTGACCCAACTGCGCGTGGCGCAATCCAGGGCCGCGTTCCAGTCCCTGCCGATACCGGCGTTCGGGCTATGGACGTGTACAGGCACATCGAATTTCGCTGCCAGCTCGGACAATTCTTTCGACGGCGTGGAAGTCGAAATCAAGATCTCAGATCCCGCGACAGTCTGGGATTGCAAGGACTGCAAGCACTCCGCCAGATGTGGCGAGCAACCGTAGGCAGGCACGACGAAACTGTGGTCAATCACGGCAAGCCCTCAGACTGGTTTTCCCGTCAGCGTCATAAGGAGCACGCCGGACGAAACAAGCACAAGTCCCAACCACTGCAACGGCCCGAGGCGCTCGCCGTAAAGGATCCAACTCGCCGCGGCAATGAGGATGTAGAAGAACGAGCCCGAGATCGCGAAAGCGAGCCCGAGTTTGATGCGGCTCACCACCACCACCCACACCAGGAAGCCAACGCCCTGGATCGCGACCGCTGCAATCACGCCCGGGGAAAGACACGCAGCAAGCAGCCACTGGATTCCAGTAGGCACGACATCGCGTGAAGCGATCTCGGTCACCGCACGCTTCACCAGCAACTGGCTACCAAGCGTTGAGCAGGTGACAAAAACAATCATCAGAATTTCGCGAAACATACTACCTCGGGGTCATAAGACAAACTGGCGCTACTACCTTTGCTCGCCGCGGGAAACATCAGGCCTCCCGCGTCACTTGGCCACACTGCATATCTTTACCGTGGGGATATCCGCATTGCAGGCGAACCCGCCGGGAATTTCGTACCCATCCGAAATCACGATCAGGAATGGCGCCAGCGGGAAGTTATCCGCCACCTGCTGCAAATTGCTACCCGCAGCGAGAGATGTAGCACTGGGCGCCGTCTGCAGGTGAAAGAGAAACTTGCTCAGGCCATCCCAGTTCTGGCCCACGACAACCGACGCGCCCATCCGTTCCCGGCCAACGATCTCCTCGACCGCGAGCGCTTCTCGGCCAGTAACGAAGGAGTTGCGGAAAAGGCCCTTCTGCTTCATGGCGACATCGATATTGCTGACCAGCGATGCAAGCCCCACTACGGCGATGAGCAGGTAGACGGCGCGCGGTCGCCACACCGCAATCAATCCCCCGACTGCGAGCCCTACCGCCACGAAGTAGAAGAGGGGCTTGGAATGGAACACGAAGCCCCATTCAGGCGAATCCGAAACCAGCGAGATGGGCAGAATCTCCGAAAACACCAGGCCGCGCGTGAAGAGCCAGGTAGCGGAGATCAGCACCATCAGCACGCCGCAAACCTTGCCGATGGACGACATCCTCACCCCAGGCAGGTGAAAAAGCACCAGCAACGCGACCGGAAAGATGAAGAAGTAATAGCGGCTGTGCACCCTGCCCGACTCGCCCACCAGCAGGGTAAACACGATCGCCATGCCTACCAGGACCATGCTGGCCACAAGCAAATAGATTGACAGCAGGCGCGTTCCTTCGGGCACCCGGGCACCGCTCTCCATCATGCGCAGTCTAGGCACCGCCGTCGCCAACGCAACCACGAAAGCCAGGCCGAAGACAGCGGAAAGAAAGAGCACGTGCCCCGTCGACACATTGGCGAGATCGGCGGCAAGAACCTTTGGCTGCGAGAAGTAGGATCCAAGCTTCGCGAGAAGCGGGGAGACCGCTTGCGCATACATTCCCAACCCGCCCGGGCTGTGGTCAGCAGGAACCGAGAACAGGGCCTTTCCAATGACAATTGCCAGGAGCACCCCGCCGCCGAACACCAGGATATTGCGAACCCTGTGCCTGAAAGCGGCGAGGAATATCACATCCGCCAAGACAAGCGGGATGGCATGCGGCTTGACGAAGTACATCGCCCCCACCAGCAAACCCGCCAAGAACAGTCCCGCGTGCTTGGCGTGACCAAGCGGAGCCAGTACGCCATACGCAAGCGCATACAGCGATGCACAGAACATCGCGAAGTACATCGACTCCGGCATGAAATATTTCGTATACGCACTCAGCGGGAGCAGGCCCACCATCACGAGGTACACGAGCGAGCGCCGACGCGAGAGACCCGAACAAACGGCGAGGCGATATAGCGCCAACAGACCGATCGCCCAGAAGGCCACATTGAGCAACTGCGCGAACGCATAGAAGTTTGCGCCGAAGTACGCGCCCACGCCATAGACGTCGAAAAACAGGTGGTTTGGCAGGCGCATCCCCAGTTGCTTGCCCACGACATCGTATTGGGCAAGCAGGGCATCGGAGGAAACCTTGTAGATGTACTCGTCGTGGAATACGACGGCGTTATCGATGAACATATTCTTGGAGAAGACGATCAGCGCCATCACGACGACGATGAGCACGGCCATCAGGTCCGCAAATGACACTTCTGGCGCCGGGAACCGCCGCATCGCGTGAACGACACCCGCGAAGCGACCTTCGCGAGTGAGCCATGACCTCGGTTCCAAGTTCTGTTTCATTCCAGCCTACGCCCCCAACCGATCAAATTAGTACGCAAGAAATGCCAAACTGGCGCGCTGGCGCGAGCCGTGCAGTGAATCAGCCACCGTCAAACCCCTGGCGTGCGCACGCCTTCGCCCCGCGCGGCCGCTGATGAACAACGAATTCTTGACCGATGGCCTTTGGAGCCAGGCCATGGCTCCGCACGGCTTACTGTTCGTACATCCAGCGCAACGTATCCCTCAACGAGAACTCGGGCAGTCCACCTATCCGCGCGCTGAGCTTGCGCGAATCGCCACGCAAGCGCTTTACCTCGTTGAGCCGGACCAGATCAGGATTCACCCGCACGTCGATGTGATGACCGGATATCTCGGTCATCATCTCGATTACCTGGCGCAGCGAGTACTCCTGACCGGAGCAAATGTTGTAGACCTCGCTATCGGCTTCAAGGCCCACCAGCTTGCAGTAGGCCGTGGCGACGTGCCGGACATCGTAGAAGTCCCTCCACACGTCGAGGTTGCCCAACTCGATGACGGCTGCCTTGCGGCGAAAGTGCGAGACGATCTTCGGTATCAGGAACTTCTCGGACTGCCCGACCCCGGTGTAGTTGAAAGGCCGCACGATCGTGATTGGCAACCGCGTCGTCCACAGCCGCGCCATGTACTCCATGGCGAGCTTGCTGACCGCATAGTCGTTCTGGGGCGAAACCGCCGCGTCCTCCGCGACAACGCCTGACGCGTTGCCGTAGACGTTGGCGCTGCTGGCCAACACCACGTGCCTGGGAGCAACCGGCGAGGCGGCGAGCCCTTCGAGCAGGTGGCGCGTGCCCATGACATTCACGCGATACGTGTCATCGACATCCTCGTGGCCTACGAACGCAATTGCCGCGAGGTGCACCACAACATCCGGCTGCAGCCGTGCAATCGCGTCGAGTACCTCGACGCGATTGGAAAGGTCCACTGACTTCTGGCTCCCGCCCTCGCCGCTCAGGCCGCGAACCGCATAGCCGGCCGCCTCGAGCGCGGATGACACATAGCGGCCCGTAAAGCCACTGGCGCCCGTGACGAGCGCAACCGGCGTTGCTTTATCAGAAGCTGAACCCACGCTCGTTCCTCCGCAGATCTTCTCTGACCATCATCTGACACAGCTGCTCGAGGCTCGTCTGCGGGTTCCAGCCCAGGATGCGCTCTGCCTTTTCTGCACTGCCGATCAGGAGGTCGACTTCAGCGGGGCGATGGAACTTCGGGCTGATCCGCATGACAGTCTTGCCGGTCGCCGTGTCAACTCCGATCTCCTCGAGATCCTTGCCACGGAACTCGACCTCGATGCCCGCGCCCTGGAACGCCATTCGCACGAAATCGCGGACGGTCTCGGTGCGATTGGTAGCCAACACGAACGTGTCAGGCTGGTCTACCTGCAGCATGCGCCACATGCCTTCCACGTATTCCTTGGCAAAGCCCCAGTCGCGCTTGGCATCCAGGTTCCCGAGCTCCATGCAATCGAGTTTGCCCAGCTTGATCTTGGCGACCGAGTCGGTGATCTTGCGGGTCACGAACTCGCGGCCGCGCAGCGGGCTTTCGTGATTGAACAGGATGCCGCTGGCCCCGAAGATGTCGTAGCTCTCGCGGTAGTTCACCGTGATCCAGTGGGCGTAGAGCTTGGCGACGCCGTACGGGCTGCGCGGATAGAAGGGCGTATCTTCCTTCTGCGGGATTGCCTGCACCTTGCCGAACATCTCGGACGTGGAAGCCTGGTAGAAGCGAATCTTCGGATTCACCAGGCGAATCGCCTCCAGCAGGTTCAACGCGCCCACGCCGGTGATCTGCGCGGTGGTGTTCGGCTGTTCGAAGCTGACACCCACGAAGCTCTGCGCGGCAAGGTTGTAGACCTCATCCGGCGCGATCTTGTGCAGCATCGCGATGGAAGTACCGAGATCGGTCAGGTCGTACTCGACCAGGTGAAGGTTGGGGTGGTTCTGGATCCCCAGTTCCTCGATGCGCCAGAAATTGACCGAACTGGTGCGCCTGTAAGTGCCGTGGACCTGGTACCCCTTCTCCAGCAGCAGCTGGGCGAGATAGGCGCCGTCCTGTCCAGTGATACCCGTGATTAGTGCAACTCGCATATGTCTTCCGTTTCAGTGTGTGTTTTGGATTTTCAGGGGAGCGACCTGTCCAGGACCAAGCCCCGACAAAGGTCGGTGAGCCGGGCCATCAGTCGCGGCAGGCTACGGGCGTGAAGCCACTCGTCCTGCCCCGCAACCACCTCGCCCATGTTCGGATCGTTCAACCAGCCCCGCAGATCGGCCGCGAGATCCCGGGGCGCGGTGCCTCGGAACCGAAGTCCCTGTCCTTCAAGGTCAGAGAATATCCCAAGCGGTGTGCAGGCAACCGGGCGGTGCGCCGCCAGGCCGAAACGTACCGCCGCGCTAGAGGATTCAGCCGTATTCTGATACGGAAACACCACGATGTCCGCGGCAGAAAGCAGGGCCAGACTGGTCTGTTCCGGCAGGAAATCGGTGAACATCCGCACGCGCTCGCGAATCTTCAGGCGCTCGATCTTCTCCAGCAGTTCCGTGCGCATCCGCTCGGATACCTCCGCCGGGAACAGGGAATTGACCAGGAAGAGATACGCATTGGGCTCTGCCCGGGCCACTTCCGCAAATGCCTCCACCAGTTCCGGCAGGCCCTTGTGCGGCAGCATGAAGCCGTACGAGGCAATGATCTTCGCCTCGGGACCGATGTGCAGTCGCTCCCGTGCTTGCGCCAGGCTCAGCTGCGGCCCGTCCACGGCGCCATGCGGAAACAGTGCCGAACATGCGCCGTAACCGTAGTCGATCAGCCTGTTGAGGTCCTCGGGGGAATGCACCAGGATGCGCGAGGCCCGCTCCAGCCCCGCGGCATCACGCAAGCTGGCTTTGAAGTCCGCGCGGTCGACATCCTTGGTGGAATGCAGCACGACGATGACGCGGACACCCTCCGCCTCCAGCCGCTGCACCAGCTCCCCCAGCGCACGCACCTCGAAGAAGCCGAAGTTGAACTGAAGTACCGCGACCTCGACACGGTTGGCGAGCAAGGCGTCGCCCAACGCACGCAGGTCGAGATCGGAGGTGTCGCGCCAATGATGCGAGATCGGTGCGAATCCGTCGTCCACCGACGTCCCGGTACGGCCATACAACGTCAGTTCGACTTCGCCACGCGGCAGATGGTCGAGCAGATAGCGGGAGTACGCTGCAATTCCGCACGCCTCGTTCCAGGTCGAAACCCAGCCCAGTCGCAAGGGCGTCTGGGCGAAGTCACGTTGCGCGGTGGCGACTGCTGCGCCGGCGAGCAGCCGCTTGGCCACTGCATCCCAACTGTACTGTTCCGTGACCAGCGCACGCGCCTGGGCCACCTTGCTCGCCACCTCGCCGTTCTCATCGGCGTGAACCGCTCGCAGCAGTTCGGCCAGATGTGCTTCGTCAGGCTCTGCCCAGAGCGCTGTCTCCTTGCCAGCGAGGTGGCTTGAAGAACGCGCCATCTGATAGCGGATTGGAAAAGAAGTCCGTTCGGTGCAGAAATCGGTATGCCCGCCCCACCCGGTCGCGATGACGGGCAGGCCGTGAAGCATGGCCTCGGCCATCGGCAAGCCGAACCCTTCACCGCGGGACGGCGCGACATAGGCATCGCACGCCTCATAGAGGGCAGCAATCTGGCCCGGCGTGTAGTCATCCATCAACAACGTCACAGGCGGGTAGTCGGCCTGCGCTGCACGCAGTGCGTCGAGCAGCTCCGCGATACGGTTGTGCGGATTGGCGAACGTCTTCACGATCAGGTGGACATCGCGGCGCCCCGCGAACGCCCTGCCCCATGCCTTCAACAGGACATCCGGACCCTTGCGTGGGAAACACGAGGAGACGTGCAGGAATTTATACCCTGCCGGCAGCGCGGACGGGAGCGGCTCAGGCTTGGACCTGAGGACATGATCGGCGCCGGTACCCACATAGTGGATGGGCACGTTGACGCCGGAGGTCCGCCACACGTCGGCAACGAAACGCGAGGGCGCGAACAGCACGTCCAGCGAAAGATTGAAATCTGCCACGTATTGCGAAGGGAAAGAGGACTCTTCCCAGAAGAAATACCCGCCCGCGGTCTCACCCCTGAGGTCGCGCACGCGCGGCGGATAGAGGTTGCGGATGGCCAACGCAGGCCGCTCCGCGTCCGCGCCTGCCTGGATCAGTTCGCGTGCACGTGGGTCAAGCCGTGCCAGGGCTGCCGGCGCTGGCGTGTAGTCCCCCGGACCTTCGGTACAAAACAAACTTGTCCGGCGACCGGATGCATCAAGGGCCAGCGCAAGCTCCCTGTTGACGATAGCCAGACTGTAAGTGGATTCACACGGCCCTTCGATGCGAATAGTTGGCGTGGCCTGGGGCGCCGTCGCAATGGCTTCGGCGGTGACTTCCACGCCCAGGCGTTGCAGGGCCGACACGACACCGGCGCGAATGGCCTGCGAGCCGAACGCATGCACGCGATCGCGCTGGCTCGCCAGGACGGCGCGACGGCGAGCCCGATTTCGCATCAGCGCGAACAATTCATCAGTCACGCGACTCGCGCTGGCGTCCGGCAGCAGGATGCCCGCTCCGCCGAGCGTCTCGGCGACGGCCGCCGCATCCAGTGCGACCACCGGCAGGTCGGACAACATCGCTTCGATGAGCGGCACGCCAAAGCCTTCATGGCGACTCAAACTCAGGTAGCAATCCGCGCGAGCGTACCAATCGCGCAGCTCGGTATCGGTCACCTTGCCGACGAAATGCACAATTCCTTCGAGACCTGCCGCCTCGATACGTGCCCGCACTTCGGAATAGAAGGTTGACCCTCGGCTGTAGCTGCCGATGCAGATGAACTGGATCGGGAATGCCTGGAATCGCTCGACCCACGCCTTGGCGACCTCGACCAGGTCCTGGTGACCCTTGTTCTCGCAGACGCGTCCGACAAAAAGCACCGTCCACGGCCGCCCCGTGCCGGTCTCCAGGCATCGCGGTGCCAGCACGTCGGCAAACTGCGCGTCACGCACCAACACGGGCAACACGTCGACCTCGGCATAACCCAGCGAGCGAAGCTCCGCGGCATTGAACCCGGAATCCGCGAACGCGTGCTCCATCTTGGGGAGGAGCTGAGTCAACTGCTGGCGGCCCAATGTGGCGTAATGATGAAACGGCGAACCCGGCTCGAAGAACTCGGCGGGCGTGATGTTGTGGTACATCAACACCTTGCGTCCCGGCAGCGCCAGCACCCAGTCCAGCAGGTCGTGGCCCATCGAATGGCGCACGATCAGGATATCGTTGTCCGCGAGACTATCCGTCAGCGCCGTATGCGGGCGCAGGCGATCGGCGAGCTTGTCGTCCAGGTGCTCGACGAACACGTCCGATTCGAAGCCCATCTCATGCAGGTGATCCTGCAACAGGAGCATCGAATTGGTCACGGCATCGCCATAGGCGGAACCGGAATGGAACTGGTGGATCCTGATTGGCACGCGAGTGTCCTTTCGGTGTCTGACCTGGGCGACTCAGCGCCGTTCGTCCTTCAACATTTCCAACGCCTCCAGCAGGCGTGCATTGAAAAGCTGCTGCTTGCGGAACAGGCGTTCGTAGATTCTCAGCATGGGCCTGGCGACCCAACTCGCGCCGGGAAGCGTGCGCAGCCTCGGTGGCAGGGCCTGCGGTGGGCGCAACATGCTCTTGAGCTCGTTGATCACGGTATCGAATCTCGCGGAATGCAGCCCGATGCCGGGCAGCGAAGGCAGGGAAGAAACCGACGGCCCCGCTTGCGGGCGCGGCACGGGGGCGGTGCTGGCCAATACCAGCAGGCTGGCTTCGTCGGGCACGCCGCGATGACCGTGGGCTTCGCTTCCCACATCCTCGCTGCTCTGCGGCGGATGCTCGAATTCTCGCGCGGCCCCGACCAGGTTGGAGAACCATCGCAGCGGTGCGGTCAATCGCCAGCTGCGCGAGGCCTGCAGCATGGCCATCGCACGCTCCCGATAATCCAGCTCGGCTCGCAGGCGCGCCTGTTGGCCGCGCTCCACCAGCAACTGCTGGACACTGGCGTTGACGGATTCCAACTGCTGGCGGGCCGCCTCCAACTCAGCGCGAAGGGCCTCCTGCGAGCTCACGGCGTATGCGAGCTCCGCAGCAGCACGTTCCCGTTCCGCCTGGACCTGAGACCGCGTGTCATCGAGCTCACGCTGCGCATGCCCCATCGATTCCTCGAACGCGTGCGTCATGTCCGCAAGCGTTCGGGCATGTTCGGCTTCGAGGCGCTCGTGCTCGGCGGCAAGCTGGGAAATCCGCTCGGTCAACGATTGCTCCGTTGCCCGCTGGACCTCCATCTCCTCGCCCAGTCGGCGTGCCAGCTCGCCGCGCTCCCAGTCTGGATAGCGCACGAAACTGTCGAAATAGTTCGGTGGCGTTTGGAAATGCCGCCGCAGCTCGGCATGCTCCTGGGCGAGGAAGAACCGGTTCAGGCCGTCGAAGTAAATCGATTCATATCCCGCGTCCTGGATCAACGAGGCCCAGTTCTCCGAGATGTCGATCTGGCTATTGGGCAGCGTGGCTTCCACTACCACGATCCAGGGGCGGTACCGGTCCAGCGACAGTCCGCGAAGGACCGCCTCTTCGGCACCCTCCACGTCGATCTTCAGGAAATGGATCTGCGCGGGCGCGTACTCGTCCAGCACCGAGTCGAGCGTACGCATCGGCACGATATCCATGTGCACTACATGCCCCTGCGCCGAGTGCTGCGCGGCCAGCCGCGAGTCCATGGTCGACAGGCCGGTGTCCTGGACTTCGTAGAACACCGCATCACCGGACTCGGCACCGAGGGCCACGCGCAGGTTGACGTCCTCGGGACGATCCACGTTCAACAACCCGTGCCAGGCCGCGATGGGATCGATGTTGACGCCTCGCCAACCGCGCTCATAGAAGGCACGCGTCACCGAGTCGCGCAGCGGATGCTGCGCGCCGACGTCGACATAGAACCCTTGGGACACATCCTTCAAGGCGCGCCACAGGATGACGTCCTCGAAGTTCTGGGCATAGCTGACGAAATCCGACATCAGCGCACCACCTCGATGCGCGGCGGGACCCAGGCTGTCCCGACGAAGCCTGCCTTGCTCAGGTTGGCTACCGTGAAGGTCATCGCCAGCTCCCGCCACTCGTAATTGTTGACCAGATGCGTCTCGCTGCTTACCAGTGCCGTGGATACCGAATAGCTGCCCGGTCCGAGATTGGCATCGAAATTGACCACGAATTCCATCTGCTCACCCGCACCGACATGGTCCAGATGCTGCTCGGTGTAGTGGGTGTTGGTGCCGAATACTGCCTGGCCCAGGCGATCCTTGATCATGTAGCCCAGTACCAGCCGCTCGATCGGCGCATGCGCCCGCACCCGGATCCGCAGCTGCACCGGCTGACCAACGTCGATCATCTCCACCGGTTCGCCGTCAGCGTTGTACAGCCCGATATCCTCGACCACGGCCTCGCCGGTACCCGATACGATCTGCTCCCGCCCGGACGCGTGCTTGCGCACGATCAGCGACGCGTTCTCACGCTCGGCTATCAATGCATTGTAGTAATCCATGACGTCCTCCGGCGCACCGTCGCGAACGACGGAACCGGCGTCAAGCAGAATGGCGCGGTCGCAGATCGCCTGGATGGCCGTGCTGTCGTGCGACACGAGCAACAACGTCGTTCCAAGCTCGCGGAACTCCCGGATGCGCTTGAACGACTTGTGCTGGAAGTACGAGTCGCCCACCGACAGCGCCTCGTCCACGATCAGCACATCCGGCCGGAATGCCGTCGCCACACTGAAGGACACGCGCATCTGCATGCCGCTGGAGTAGGTGCGCATCGGCTGGTCGAAGTACTCGCCCACCTCCGCGAACGCTTCGATGTCGGGCATGACGCTGGCGATCTGTTCATGGCTGTACCCCATGAGCCCGGCAGAATGGAACACGTTCTCCCGGCCGGTCAGGTCGGAATTGAACCCCATGCCGAGTTCGAGGATCGCCGCCACGCGGCCGGCGCGCGTCACGCTCCCCTCGGTGGGCTGCGCGGTGCCGGTGATCATCTTCAACAGCGTGCTTTTGCCGGCGCCGTTCTGCCCAATGATGCCCACGGCCTCGCCAGGGCCCACCGCGAAACTCACGTTCCGCAGCACCCAATGCTCCTCGGCCGGTGCGATGCGCACGCCGAACCAGGACGCCACACGCGCCCACTCGCTGCTCCAGCGGCGATAGGCCTTGCCCACGTTCCGAACAACCAGGCGACCACTCATAGCGCGTCCACCATTTCCGGTGCCGCACGCCGGAACATCACGAGCGCGGCCAGCAGCAGGACGGCCGAGATGCAGAGAATCTGCGCGATGTCACCCCACAGCGGCGGCTTTCCATACACCATCACGTTCTGGTAGCTCGCGATAAGCGGGAACAAGGGATTCAACCGGAACCAGCGCTGGCTGGCCTCCGGCAGGATGTTGATGTTGTAGACGATGGGCGTGAGCCAGAACAGCGCCTGCAGTACCACCGGCACCACTTGCCCGATGTCGCGCATGAAGACGTTCAGCACGCCCAGGATCAGGCCGATGCCCATCGCCAGCAGCAGCGTCGTCAGAATCAGGACCGGCAGCCAGAGTACGTGGGCGTCGGGCATGTGGCCCAGCACGGCGAACACGGCGAAGATCGCCACCAACAGAAGCAGGTTGGTGGCCAGCGTCGTGCCCCCGGCGATGAAGGGCAGGCAGATGCGCGGAAAGGCCATCTTCTTCATCAGGTTGCCGCTTTCGACGAACAGGTTCAGGCATTTGCCGATGGTCTCGGCAAACAGCGTCCACCCCAGGGTGCCGGCCATCAGGTACAGCGCGTAGGCGTACTTGTTGTCGATGCCGGGCAGCTTGGCTGCCAGCACTTCTGAAAGGATGAGCGCAAAGATCAACACCTGGGCCAGAGGGTGGATGATCATCCACAGGCCGCCGAGCTTGCTGCGGATGAAGCGCAGCCGCAGTTCGTTCTTGATCGAGGAAAGAATGAAATGGCGGTAACGCCAGACGGCAAGGAGCATGTCCTTCATGCCGCGTCTCCCATGTGCTCGTTGTCCTTGTGGCGAGGTTGCGTTTCAAGCTGGCGCAGTCGTTCGCGAATCAACCGCCCGGCCACGGCCGGTGCGTTGGACTGCTGAATGTCGTGGGCGGCCTGTTGTCCGAGGGCAGCGGCGAGGCCCGGCTCGTCGACCAGGCGGCGCATGTAGATGGCGGCCTGGTCGATGTCGGGCTCTGCCCACTCCGCTCCTGCGCCGCCGGGATACGCATCGGCGGCGACCGGCACCATGCGATAGCCGACCGGGCAGCTATTGCGGGCATCCATGAAGTCCATGTTGCCTGACCACCCGGTACCGATCACCGGCTTGCCCATCGCCATGCATTCGGCCAGGCCCAGCCCGAAACCTTCCGCGCGATGCAGCGAGACGTAGGCATCGCAGCAGCGCTGCAGGGCATGGACATGGGCGCGATCGATGATCTCGTCGCGCACCAGGATGCGGGGATCGGCAGCGGCGATATTGAGCAGCCGCTGGAACGGCTCCCGATAACGGAAGCCATTGCTGGATTTCAGCAACAGCCTGACGTCGCGGCGCTGCGGCGGGAATGCACGTCGGAATGCCTCCACCGCGGCGAATGGGTTCTTGCGCTCGATCCAGGAATTGAAATCGAAGGTCACCAGGAAGACGAACACGTCCTCCTCCAGCCCGAAATCGACGCGCTGAAGCCCACTGTCGACCACCTCGCCCAGCGGCTGAGGTACCCGAAGGATCGGCTTGTCGGTAACGTGGCGAAAGGCATTCTCGATGAAGCGGGTGGCCACCATGATTTCGTCGACCTGAGCGATGGCCGGCAGCCAGGCATCGGGCACGCGCTCCAGTTCCCAGAACCAGCACGCAATGACGCGCTTGCCTTTGAGTTTCTCGCGGCCCACCACCTCTAGCGCCTGCTGCAGGTAATCAGGGTTGACGAATACGAAGCTCACCGGGAAAGGCAGGTCTTCATCGATCCAGGCTTCCAGGCTGCGGTCGTTCCAGCCGTGCGGAAGGCCCAGGTCGACGTCGAAAAGACGCACTTGGACGCCGGCATCCATCAGCGCGCGCGCATACATGCGCGCGCTCTCGGCCAGTCCGAACTGGCCGCGCACGTAACCCACGATATTGGCGCCCAACGTCCCTTCTGCCGGCCCCGCGGGAACAGCGGGTTGCCACGCGGATGCGAGCGGACGCTCCCAGGCTGCGGTTTTCGGGAAACGCACGCCGGCGTTCGCACGCGCGTCGAGCAGACGTGCGGCGCCCACGCGCCAGGACAGTGGCAGCAGGCGATAACATGCTCCCAACCAGGCATGTTGACGGATCCACGTCCCAAGATTCAGCAGTGCCAGTCCCTTGGGACCTTGTCGGGGCGGCTCGCTCATCGCACGATCTCTTTCAGGCGGCCCGTCACCGGAGCGCCTCCTCCAGATCCGCCTGAAGGTCCTCCACCGCCTCCACGCCCACACTCAACCGCACCAGCGAATCGCTGATACCCAGCTGCGCGCGGCGCTCCACCGGGATCGACGCATGCGTCATCACCGCCGGATGGTTCACCAGGCTTTCCACGCCGCCCAGCGATTCGGCCAGCGTGAACAGCTCGGTGCGCTCGCACAGCCGCTTGGCGGCCTCGAACCCGCCCTTCAGGACGATCGAGACGATGCCGCCGAATCCGGACATCTGCCGCTTCGCCAATGCGTGCTGCGGATGCGAAGGCAAGCCCGGGTAAATCACCTTTTCCACCGCCGGATGCTGTTCCAGCCACTGCGCCAGGGCCATCGCGTTATCGCAATGCGCGCGCATGCGCAGCGGCAGTGTCTTGAGCCCGCGCAGCGCCAGGAAGCTGTCGAACGGCCCCTGCACGCCACCGATGGAGTTCTGCAGGAACGCCATGCGCTCGGCCAGGTCATCGTTGTCGCCGACGACCGCCATGCCACCCACCATGTCCGAATGGCCATTGAGATACTTGGTGGCCGAATGCACCACGATATCCGCACCCAGCGCCAGCGGGCGCTGCAGCAGCGGCGAGGCGAACGTGTTGTCCACCACCACGATCAGCCCGTGCTTGCGCGCCACCCCGGCCACGGCGGCGATGTCGACGATCTTCAGCATCGGATTGGTCGGGGTTTCGATCCACACCATCTTCGTCTTCGGCGTGATCGCGGCCTCGAACGCCGCAAGGTCGGTCAGGTCGACGAAGCTGAAGTCCAGCGCGGCACTGCGGCGGCGCACACGCTCGAACAGCCGGTAGCTGCCACCGTACAGGTCATCCATCGCCACGACGTGGTCGCCGCTGTCCAGCAGCTCGATCACGGTGGAGGTCGCCGCCATGCCCGAGGCAAACGCGAAACCACGGGTACCGCCCTCCAGCGCCGCCACGCAGCGCTCATAGGCGAAACGGGTCGGATTGTGGGTGCGCGAGTACTCGAAACCCTGGTGCTCGCCGGGGCTGGACTGCGCGTAGGTGGAGGTCGCGTAGATCGGCGGCATCACCGCGCCCGTGCTCGGGTCGGGCGCCTGGCCCCCATGGATGGCCAGGGTGGCCAACGCGAGTTCGCGCTGGCCGTCAGGGTGGCGGGAATGACGGTCCGACATGGGCACTTCCGTAAAAGGTGCGGGATTCTATCAAGCGTTTCTGAAACGAAATTTTCACGCGATTCGCGTGATGGGCATCACATTACTGCACGCGCCGTCGCAGGTAGTTCAACAAGTCGATCCGCGTGATCAGCCCCAGGAACTGCTTGCCATCCATCACGATCGCCACCTGCCCGCGGTCGAACACCGGCAGCAGGGCCTCGATCGGGGACTTCACGTCGAGGCGGTCGAGCTTGCTGACCATCGCCGTGGCGACCGGGTCGCGGAAGCGCGCCTCGTCGCCGTAGACGTGCAGCAGCACGTCGCTCTCGTCCACGATGCCCACCAGTTCGCCCTCGTCGATCACCGGCAACTGGGAGACGTCGTACAGCTTCATGCGCTGGTAGGCCGTGGTGAGCAGGTCGCGCGGTCCCACCACCACGGTGTCGCGCTGGCTGTACGGGCGCAGGATCAGGTCGCGCAGGTCGCCGTACTGCGGGCGCTCCAGGAAGCCGTTGTCCAACATCCAGTAGTCGTTGTACATCTTCGAGAGGTACTTGTTGCCGGTGTCGGGCACCAGCACCAGCACCTTCTTGGTCACCGTCTGCTCGCGGCAGTACTTCAGCGCCGCGGCCAGCAGGGTGCCGGTCGAGGAGCCGCCCAGCACACCCTCCTTGGCAAGCAGCTCGCGCGCGGTATGGAAGCTCTCCGCGTCGGTGATGGCGTAGGCCTTCTTGACCCGGCTGAAATCCGAGATCGAGGGCAGGAAGTCCTCGCCAATGCCTTCCACCAGCCAGCTGCCCGACTTGTCGTTGAGCCGCCCGTCGTTGATGTACTCGGCCAGGATCGAGCCCACCGGGTCGGCCAGCACCAGTTCGGTCTGCGGCGAGTGCTTGGCGAAGGCGCGCGACAGGCCGGTCATCGTGCCCGAGCTGCCGCAGCCGAAGACCACCGCGTCGAGCTGGCCGTCCATCTGCCGCAGGATTTCCGGGCCGGTGCCGAACTCGTGCGCGGCCGGGTTGTCCGGGTTGCCGAACTGGTTGATGAAGTAAGCCCCCGGGGTATCGGCGGCGATCTTCGCGGCCAGGTCCTGGTAGTACTCCGGATGGCCCTTGGCCACGTCCGAACGGGTCAACACGACCTCGGCGCCCATGGCCTTCAGGTTGAAGATCTTCTCCCGGCTCATCTTGTCCGGCACGACCAGGATCAGCCGGTAGCCCTTCTGCTGGGCGACCAGCGCCAGGCCCAGGCCGGTATTGCCGGCAGTGCCCTCCACCAGCGTGGCACCGGGCTTGAGGTCGCCGCGCTTCTCGGCCGCCTCGATCATCGACAGCCCGATGCGGTCCTTGATCGACCCGCCCGGGTTGGCGCTCTCCAGCTTGAGGTAGAGCTCGCAGACGCCGGTGTCCAGGCGCTGCGCCTTGACGATCGGGGTCTCGCCGATCAGTTCCAGTACCGAGGAGTGGATGGCCATCGCTTCTTCGTGGTGATGCCCAAAGGGCTGACCCCGCATTATCGACGGAAGGCCGCTGAAATGCTCGGCGGCATGTTCAGATTGTGCTTGGCAAGGCCTGAAAAGGCGACGCGGACGGTGGCGAGCCCGACGAGGAGGGCTGCCACCGCCCGCGACGGTGAGCGGTTCCGGTTTGGGGGGAGAGGGTCAGTGCGTCATCCGGTCATAGATCCGGGTCAGCTTTTCCTTGGCGAGCAGCTTTTCGCGCTTCATCTGGCCGAGGGTCATATCGTCGATCGGCAAAACGCCGAGTTCGGCATCCATGCATTTCTTGTCCAGCAGCTTGTGTCGCTGGTAGAGCTGCTTGAATTCGGGATCCGCCTTCATCAGTGCATCGATTTGGCTCTGCGGTTGCCCTTCGAACATGGCTTGGCCTCCTACGGGTTCCGGAAAACAAGAACGCCCCGGCCGGACCCGGCACGGGGCGCTGAATCGGAAGGCGAGCCGGCACGACGGGCGGTCACGGCCGAGCCCTGGGGCTTCGGGACGCCAACGCTCGATTCGGGCCGCTGTTCCACCGGATCGTCCTCCACGGATCCAGGCGACGGCATGCCACCTGGGTATTCGACCCTACGCCTGTCCCCCGCCCCCGGCAATAGCCGCGCGCACAGTTTCGGAAGACCCCGGCGCATTCATTACGGAAAAAATCAGGGCCGCCATGGGCGGCCCTGATTTCCCTTAACAAACAATTACATATGACTTACGGAGCGATAACGACCTCGGCGGCGCGGGCCTTGGTCGGAGCCCCCTTGCCGGCGCTTACCTGAAAGCGGCTGGCACTCACGCCGGCAGCCACCAGCGCGTCGCGAAGGGCTTCGCCACGCGCCTTGGCCGAGGCCGCATCCGGGCCGTAGGCCAGGATGGTCACCCGCCCCTTCTTGCCGATGTTGAGGTACTCGGCCAGCGCCTTGGCCTGACCCTGGGCCGCGCCGGAAAGGTCGGTCTTGCCAGCGTAGGCGTCGCCGGCGAGGGTAAAGACCTCGCCACGGCCCTCGAAGCGCGAGGCCGGCAGCTTGGTGCCTGACATCAACTCGGCCTCCTCGCGGGCCAACTGGGCGGCCTTCTGCTGGGCGGCGTTGAGCTTGGCGGTCTGCTTGCCAGCCACGCTGGTCAGCGCAGCCTCGGCGTCCTGGCGGGCCAGGGTTTCCTGCTCGGCGGCCTGGCGCAGACGGTCGCTTTCCTCGGCCTGGATCTGCGCCTGCACGCGCAGCTGCTCGGCCTCCTGGCGGGCACGGGCCGCGTCGCGACGGCTCGCCTCGATCAGCAACTCGTTGCGGGTGCCTTCGAGCCGCTCCAGGTCCCGCCGGGTCTGCGTGGTGCGCACGCTGATCTCGGCGATCTCGACCCGGCGGTCGGCGATATAGAGGGCCTGCTCCTGTTCCTTGCGCTTGGCCTCGGCCACGGCGTTGATGGCCTGTTCGGCCTGCAAACGCTCATAACGGGCGACATCGGCGGACTGTGGGTCTGCCTGCAGCGCCGCCAGGCGCTGGCGCAGGGCGACGACCTGCGGAAGGTCTTCCTTGGCCATGGCGGTACTGGCAATGACCGCCAGCAGGGCCAGGACGAGCACGCGGTGGCGCAGCTTCATCAGCGGCCCTCCCCGGTGCCCAGGGTGGACTGGAGCTGGGAAACCTCGGCCTTGCGCTGGGCCAGCTGCGCGGTGGCCACGGCCTCCTCGCTGCGGGCGCGCGCCAGGTCGGCATCGACGGCCGCGCGCTTGGCCAGGGCAGGCAGCTGCTTGCGCTGGCCACGGTCCAGGGCAGCCTGCTGGGCCTGCATCAACTCCTGGCGGGCCTGGCTGATCAGGTCGGGCGCGTACTGGTCCGCATCGGCCTGGGTCGCGCGCTGCACCGCCTGCTCGGCCTCCGACAATTCCGGCGCCACCTGTGCCAGGGCCGGGGACAAAGGCGCGAATGCAAAGGCGATCACATACAGCGATCGACGTATTTGTGCGAAGCTAGCCGTCATTGGGGTGCCGTTGCTTTGGGATCGGAGCAACGGCCATTGTCGGAAGCCTGCGGCGCGCTTGCAACGGGACGCCGCCGATCGTTGGGGAAGCATTGCGCATGGATATCGGCTATTTCCTTAAGCTGATGACCGAAAAGAACGCCTCGGACATGTTCCTGACCACCGGGGCGCCGGTCTACATCAAGATCGAGGGGAAGCTCTATCCGCTCGGCAACACCGGCCTGCCGCCCGGCATGGTCAAGAAGATCGCCTACTCCCTGATGGACGAAGGCCAGGTGCCGCAGTTCGAGCGGGACCTGGAATTGAACATGGCCATCGCCCTGCCGGACGCCGGACGCTTCCGCGTCAACGTCTTCAAGCAGCGCGGCGAGGTGGGCATGGTCATCCGTGCCATCCGCAGCAAGATCCCGAGCATCGAGGAGCTCAACCTGCCCCAGGTGCTGAAGGACGTCATCATGACGCCGCGCGGCCTGGTGCTGGTGGTCGGCTCGACCGGCTCGGGCAAGTCGACCTCGCTCGCCTCGATGATCGACCACCGCAACAGC
>Ga0310344_10000035_pt1 | contig 133935 bp, 115 predicted proteins | sample HC15DNA20200_MG_FD_203801 | JGI IMG/M metagenome (GOLD analysis project Ga0310344, IMG submission 203801) | Marine microbial communities from station ALOHA, North Pacific Subtropical Gyre - HC15-DNA-20-200_MG | ecosystem: Environmental > Aquatic > Marine > Oceanic | place: Pacific Ocean...
GGCTGCTTCGCGCAGCCCGGGCGCAGCGGCGCATATCTATATAGTGGCGGCCAGCTTCCCCCGCCCTGCCCTGTCCGCCGCATGCCGCTCGCGCGTCGTCCCCGCCTGTTCCTGATCCTGCTGCTGATCATCGGCGGCATGCTGCTGGCGATGGCGGCCGCCTCGCACTTCGCCGAGCGCCGCGCATTGCAGGAAGAAAGCGCCAGCGTGCGTCGCCAGCTGGATCTGTACGCGCAGGCGTTGCAACAACGCATCGACCGCTATCGCACGTTGCCGCAGGTGCTGGCGCTGGACCCGGAGCTGCGCTCGGCGGTAGACCGCCCCCTGGATGCGGCGGACGTCGCCCATCTCAACGCCAAGCTCGAAGATGCCAACCGCATCACCCAGTCCTCCACGCTGACGCTGATCGACCGCCACGGCCGCGCCCTGGCCGCAAGCAACTGGCGCGACCCGCGCAGCAATGTCGGCGTCGATTACAGCTTCCGGCCCTATGTGCAGCAGGCACTGGCCCGGGGCAGCGGCCGCTTCTACGGCATCGGCGTGACTACCGGCGAGCCGGGCTACTTCCTGTCCCAAGCATTGCACGATGACGCCGGCCAGGTGAGCGGCATCATCGTCATCAAGATCGCGCTGGCCGCCCTGGAGCGCGAATGGTTGCAGACACCGGACATCGTGCTCGCCTCCGACGCGCACGACGTGGTGTTCCTGGCCAGCCGGCCGGAGTGGCGCTACCGCGTCCTCGACCCGCTCGATGTGCGCGAACGCGCCGAACTCGATGCCACCCGCCAGTACGCCGGCCAGGTGCTGCTGCCGCTGCGCGCGCGCTTCCGTCCCGCCAACGCCCCGGGCAGCCGCCTGGCGCACGTGGATGAACCGGCCATCGCCTCGGCGGTGCTGTGGCAGACGCTGGAAGTGCCGGAAACCGGCTGGCGCCTGCATCTGCTGCATGAAATCACCGGCGCGGTGGCCGCCAGCCGCAGTGCCGCCCTGGCCGCCGGCGGCAGCTGGCTGGCGCTGTCGTTGCTGGTGCTGTTCGTCGAGCAGCGCCGCCGCCTGGCCGCCCTGCGGCAGCGCAGCCGGCGCGAGCTCGAAGCGGTGCTGCAACAGCACGCGCACGAACTGCGCACCGCGCAGGACGGCATCGTGCAGGCCGCGCAGGGCGCCGACAGCGGCCTGAGCCGCAGCCTGGAACACCTGCCGCAGGGCGTGGTCATCATCGACGCCGACCTCAACCTGGTGGCCTGGAACCAGCGTTACGTCGACCTGTTCCGCTTCCCCACCGAACTGCTGCGCATCGGCACACCCATCGAGCAGCTGTTCCGCTTCAACGCGCGCCGCGGCCTGCTTGGCCCCGGCCCGGTGGAAGAAGCCATCGCCCGCCGCCTGGAGCACCTGCGCAGCGGCCGGCCGCACCTGCGCGAGAGCGAGAAGGACGATGGCACCGTGCTGGAGATCCGCGGCAACCCGCTGCCCGATGGGGGCTTTGTCACCAGCTACGCCGACATCACCAGTTACAAGAACGCCGCGCGCGAGCTGCGCTCGATGGCCGATGCACTGGAACACCGCATCGTCGAGCGCACGCGCGACCTGGAGGAGGCGCGCCAGGAGGCGGAGAACGCCAACCGCTACAAGACGCGCTTCGTGGCCGCCGCGGTGCACGACCTGCTGCAGCCGCTCAACGCCGCGCGCATGTTCGTCTCCGCGTTGCGCGGGCACCTGCACGAGCCGGCCAGCCGCCAGGTGACCGACAACATCGAGGGCGCGCTCGCCGCGCAGGACGCCATCCTGGCGAGCCTGCTGGACATCTCGCGCATGGAGTCGGGCCAGCTGCAGGCTAACCCACGCGATTTCGCCGTGCAGGGTCTGCTCGACGCGCTGCTGCGCGAGTTCGGCATCCTCGCCGGGGATCGCGGGCTGGCGCTGCGTGGCGTGGCGACCTCGGTGGTGGTGCGCAGCGACGAAGCGCTGCTGCGACGCATCCTGCAGAACTTTCTTTCCAACGCCGTTCGCTACACGCGACAGGGCCGCATCCTGCTCGGCTGCCGGCGAGAAGGCGATGCGGTGCGCATCGAGGTGCACGACCAGGGCCCGGGTATCCCGGAGAGCCGCCAGCAGGAAATCTTCGAGGAATTCCGCCGCCTGGACGACGGCGACCAGCGTGGTGCGGGGCTGGGGCTGGCGATCGTGGAGCGCATCGGGCGCGTGCTGGGCCATCGCATCGGGCTGCGTTCCCGGCTGGGGCATGGCAGCGTGTTCTGGGTCCGCGTGCCGCTGGGCGATGCGGCGGCGGTAGCGCCCATCGCACCGCCGACCATCGACCTCGACGACGACCGCCTGCGGGGCTGTCGCGTCTGGAGCGTGGACGATGACCCCCGCGTATGCGAAGCCACGCGCACGCTGCTCGAACGTTGGGGCTGCACCGTGGGTTTTGCCGGTGGGCCGCAGGCTGCGCTGGAGGCCGCCACGCCCGACACCTTGCCGCAACTGCTGCTGCTCGACGTGCGCATGGAACCTTTCCATGGGCCGGACCTCTATCGGCAACTGCGAGCGCGCTGGCGGGGCAGCCCGGGCGTGATCCTGGTCAGCGCCGAACCCGACGAAAGTTTGCGCGCCGACGCCGTCGCGCAGGGCTGGGGTTTTCTCGCCAAACCCGTGCGTCCGCCCGCCCTGCGCGCGCTGATGACGCAGATGCTGCTGCGTCGGCACTGAAGGCAGCGCTCAGACCAGCAGGCGTACCCGGCCGGCATCCAGGTGGTGCAGGCAGACCTTCAAGGGCGAACCTCGTTCGTCCAGCGCCAGAATGCAGGCGAGCAACGAGAGATCGGGCGCCACCGCCTCGGCCGCGAGCGCGGTGATGCGCTCCGGCCCCGCCGCCACCCAGCCGTGCCGCCGCGAGGCTGGCCGCATCCCGCAATGTCGCAATGCGGCGCCCAGTCCCATGCCCTGCGCCAGGTGCATGCTCAGGCCGGTGAACTCGCCAGCGGGCAACCACGCCTCGGTGACCGCGATGGGGTGGCCGTCAGCCGCGACTTCGTAGGCCAGGTGGAGCAACGGCCCGGTCCACTGGCAGGGCACGCAGGCTTGCAGGGCCTGCGGCAGGGCGGTGACCGTGGCGCAGGCAAGCAGCGCGCAGCGCGCGGCCATGCCCTGTGCACGCAGGTGTTCGGGCAGGAACAGGCAATCCGGCAGCGGCACCGGCAGGCGCGGCACGCAGGCGCGCATGCCCTGTGGCTGCAGCAGCCCTTCGGCGCGCAGCCAGGCCAGGCTCTTGCGCAGCGTGTGGCGATGCACGCCGAAGCGTTCGGCCAGCCGCGTGGCCGATGGCAGGCGGTGGCCATCGCGCCAGCGGGCCTCGCGGATCTCGCCGGCGAGCACCTGCGCGATACGCCGCCATGCCGGGACAGCGTTGCGGTTTCGTCTGCTGGGGGACATGGGTCGCTTCCGCCGCCTTGACCCGTGCAGCGTTGGCCATTGCCCAGGCGTTGTCAGCCTTGAAACTGCATCGCTCGCAGCGTGGCTACGGCGTGCTTTCCGGCTCCAGTGCCTTCACCAGCACTGCCGCCTGGGTGCGGCTGTAGCAGTCGAGCTTCTTCAGGATGGCGGTGACGTGCACCTTCACCGTGTTCTCGGCCAGGCCCAGCTGGTGGGCGATCTGCTTGTTGAGCAGGCCATCGGCCAGGCACAACAGCACGCGGAACTGCTGCGGGGTGAGCTGGGCGAGGCGGGCCGCCAGGTGCGCATCGGCCTCGGAGCGCTCCACCTGCATCGGCGGGAACGCGCTGCCGCCCTCCAATACCGCGGATACCGCGGTGGCAATGGCTTCCGGCGGCGCCGACTTGGGAATGAAGCCGGCTGCGCCGAACTGCTGCGCGCGGCGGATCACCCGCGGGTGGTCATTGGAGGAAATCACCACCACCGGCACTTCGGGGTATTCGCCGCGCACGTGCAGCAGCGCGGAGAAGCCGCGCGCGCCAGGCATGGCCAGGTCGAGCAGGACCAGGTCGGTTTCCGCGTGCTGGCCAAGCATCTGGCCCAGCGTGGCAGCGCTGGAGGCCTCCAGCATGCGGGCTTCCGGCAGCGCCTCGCGCAGCACGTGGATGACCGCCGCGCGGAACAGCGGATGGTCGTCGGCGACAAGCAGGGTGGGTCCGGGCATGGACGACAGTCTGCCACGCGGGTGCAGCGGTTGGATTATTCCAACGAACCGGCGGTTCACGCAGTTTCGGTGCGGAGCGGCGTCACGCGCCTTCCTAGCCTCGGCCCTTCCTCAGCTCTGCACGGAAGGCGCCATGTCGCACGTACTCCTTCGCCCCTGGGCGAGCTTGCTGTTGTTCTCCGCCACCGCCTGCGCCCATGCCGGCGATGGCCCGGTCAGCGCGCGGCTGGGCGGCCGCCTGCACCTGGACGCGGCCGCGTTCGACAACGACGACCGCGGCACGCCCAATTCCGACGGCACCGAGGTGCGGCGCGCGTGGCTGTCGGTGTCGGGGCGGCTGCTCGCGCTGAAGTACAAGGTCGAAGGCGATTTCGCCGACCCGCACGACCTGCTCGCGCGCGACATGTACGTCATCCTGGACACGCCCGCGGCCGGTCGCTTCACCCTGGGCCAGTTCAAGCAACACTACATGCTCGACGACCGCACCGGCTCGAACTACGGCATGTTCATGGAGCGTGGCATGGCGGCGTCCACGCTCGCGCCGCAGTACCGCCTCGGGCTGGGCTGGCAGCATCAGGTCGGCGCCGCCACCTGGGCGGCCAGCGCGTACTCACTGGAAAGCATCGACGTGACCGCGAACAAGGGCCAGGGCCTGGCCGGGCGCGCGACCTGGGCGCGCGTGCGCGGGGACGACGACGTGCTGCATCTGGGCCTGTCGCTCATCCACGAGCGCCACGACCGGCCCGGCGCACCCGGCCACCCCGCGCTGAAGATTCGCCCGCGCCCGGCGGGCCATCTCGCCGATAACAGCCGCATGACGCTGATCGACTTCTCCGCCGGCCGCGATACCGACGTGGACAAGTGGGCGCTCGAATACGCGCGGTTACGTGGCCGCTGGTCGTGGCAGGCCGAATGGAGTGGCGCGCGTTTTCGCGACGGCCTGCAGCAGGGCGACCTGCAGGGCGCTTACGCAATGCTCGGGGTGTTCCTCACCGGCGAGTCGCGCGCCTACGACGCGAAAGGCGCGCGCTTCAGCCGCATCACCCCGCCCCGCCATCGCGCCGGCGCCGTGGAGCTGGCGTTGCGTTACGACACGCTGTGGGCGGACCAGCGCCTCGCCCACGGCCCGGACCTGACCAGCCGCCGCATGGAAGCGCTGACGCTCGGCGCCAACTGGTACATGCCGAAGAACGTACGCGTGATGCTCGACCTCATCCAGAGCCATAACCGCGACCGCCGCATCGATCGCACGCTCGATCGCACGCGTGCGGCCACGCTGCGGGTCCAATACGACTTCTGATCGGGCGCATTGGAATATTCATACGGTTCGGCCGTTCATGCCGATCCGCGGCAGCGCGCGTTCCGGCGAGATTCCAGTCTCCCTCCCACAGCCATACAGCCTGCACCTGGGAGGGTGACATGACACATGCAAGCCACGGGGCCGCCCGTCGGGCGCGGCGCCATCCCCGTCGTCACCGGACGCGCCCGACGCGGGGTGCCGCATGCTGACCTTGCTCGGTTACGGCATGGTGGTGGTGTTCATGGGCCTGATCATGACCCGCCGCCTGTCGCCGCTGGTGGCGCTGATCCTGGTGCCCATCGCCTTCGCGCTGCTGGCCAGCGCAATGGTCGGCGGCTTCACGATGCCGCTGAAGGACATGATGGTCGACGGCATCAGCCGCATCGCGCCCACCGCCGTGATGCTGATGTTCGCGGTGCTCTACTTCGGGATCATGATAGACGCCGGCCTGTTCGACCCGATGATCGGCCTGATCCTGCGCCTCGTCGGACACGACCCGGCGCGCATCGTGGTCGGCAACGCGGTGCTGGCGATGCTGATCGGCCTGGATGGCGACGGCTCGACCACCTACATGATCACCGTCTCGGCGATGCTGCCGGTCTACCAGCGCCTGCGCATGGATACGCTCAAGCTGGCCGGGGTCACCATGCTGTGCAGCGGCGTGATGAATCTCACCCCGTGGGGCGGCCCCACCGCGCGCGCCGCCACCGCGCTGCAAGTGGACCCCACGGAAGTCTTCCTGCCGTTCATCCCGGTCATGATCGTGGCGCTGGTCGGCATTGCCGGGTTCGCCTGGTGGCTGGGGCTGCGCGAGCGCCGCCGGCTCGGGCACCTGACGCTGGAGACGGCCGCAGCCGTGCCGCCGCACGGCACGGGCGAAGACGTCGAGGACCCCGCGGTGAGCGCGCTGAAGCGGCCGCGCCTGCGCTGGATCAATGCCGCGCTGACCGTGGCGCTGATGACCGGGCTGGTGATGGGCCTGCTGCCGATGTCGGTGCTGTTCATGACCGGCTTCGCGCTGGCGGTATTGATCAACTATCGCGACCTGGCCGAGCAGCGGCGGCGCGTCATCCACCATGCCGGCAACGTGTTGCCGGTGGTGTCGGTGATCTTCGCGGCCGGCATCTTCACCGGCATCCTCCAGCACACGGGCATGGTGGAGGCGATGAGCCGCAGCTTCCTGGCGGTGCTGCCGGAGTCGCTGGGGCCATACCTGGCGGTCATCACCGCGGTGGCCAGCCTGCCCTTCACCTTCTTCATGTCCAACGACGCGTTCTATTTCGGTGTGTTGCCGGTGCTTGCGGAGGCGGGCTCGCACTACGGCATCACCCCGCTGCAGATGGCGCGCGCCTCGCTGATCGGCCAGCCGGTGCACCTGCTCAGCCCGCTGGTACCGGCCACCTATTTGCTGGTCGCCTTGACCCGGGTGGACTTCGCCGACTTCCAGCGCTTCACGCTGAAATGGGCGGTGCTGGTGTGTGCGGTACTGCTGCTGGCCTCGCTGGCGCTGGGGCTGTTCCCGTGGGTGGGCACGCGCTGAGGCTCAAGGCGGTGGCGCGGGCTGCAGGTCGAAGCCCGCCAGCCGATCCATGCGGATGCGGTTGGCGAACAGCGAGAACGCCAGCATCCCGGCCAGCCCGCTGGCGCGGCTGACCCAGCGCGGCAGCCAGCGCGGCGGCGCCAGCACGCCCGCTTCGAACAGCGGCGCGAAGGGCGCCACGTCCTCCAGCGCCATCTTGCCGGCGAACAGCCAGCGGCACAGGCGCAGTTCGTCCTGCTGCAGTGCCTGGCGGAAGAAGGTGTGCACGGCCACCAGGCCGCGCAAGTAGACCGTGTCCTTGCTGAAGGCGTGTCCGCCACTGGGTGGCACGCCGCGGAACACGCGCTGGGCGGAGGCGAAACTTTCCTGCGCGTTCTGTCCGGCTTGGCGGAAGTAGTCGAACACCTGGATGAAGTCTGCACCCTCGCGCGCCATCGCCACCGCCTCGATGCGCAAGCTGATGCGCTTCATCCGCTCGATGTCGATGCTGCCGGTGATCTGTTCGGCGAACGTCGCCAGCCCTTCCTGCGTGGCGGTCACGCGCGGCGAGGACAGCGCCAGGCTCGGCAGGTGCACCTGCTCGCGTCCGTTGAGCGCGGTGAGCGAATGCACCAGCGCTTCGTGGTGGAACAGCTGCGCGCGGTCGTAGTCGCTGAACATCGCGCCGCTGCGCAGGCGGATGCGGTGCGCGCCGGCGGCGGCCTTGGCGATGAGGTCCGGGTCCAGCTCGACGGTGATCATGCGCGTGTCGAAGAAGTCGTCCAGGTCGCTCTGCAACTGCAACTGCAGGGCGGTGGCCGAGACCGGCACCTGCTCCTCGGGCGCGAGCAGTTCGTTGTCCAGCTCGCGCGCGATCTGGATGAAGTGCCGCGCCGCCTCGCGCGTACTCGGCCCCTGCCCGGGCATCGGGTCGTCGGGAAGGCCGAACAACTGCGCCGAATACTCGCCCGCGGCCGCGGTGCCGAGCGATTCCAGCAAGGCGGCGGCCAGGTCCCAGCTGTGGATCGAGGCGCGCAGGTAGGCGCCCAGGGGATATTGCGGATCGGCTTCGGCGGCAATGGCGGCCAGCTCGCGCCGCACCTCGGTGAAGTCCAGCCTTGGATACTCGACCTGCGGCAGCCGCGGTTTGCCGCGTGCGACGCTTTCCAGGAAGGGCGCCTGCAAAGAGGACGGCCAGCTGGTCAGGCCGAGTAGGCGGATGCCGCGCACCGCCGCCACCATCCGCGCGTCCAGCGCCGCGTGCCGGGCCAGGGCGGGGTCGGCCATGCTCACCGGCGGGCTTTCCCGTCCGGGCGCCTGGGGGCCGCCTTGCCCGGCCCCTTGCCCGGTGCGCGCGTCTCGGCCTTCTGAGCGAGCCGCGTGGCGAGCTTGTCGGCCGCGCCGGCCACTTCATCGCGCAGCTTGAGGTAATTGGCCAGGCGCGCCGGATCGAGTTCGCCCCTCTCGATGGCGGCGCGCACCGCGCAACCCGGCTCGGCGCCGTGCGAACAATCGCGGAAGCGGCATTGCGCGGCGAGCGCTTCGATATCGGCGAAACCGCCGTCGGCCAGGTCTTCCTCGCCGGTCGGCTTGAGCTCGCGCATGCCGGGCGTGTCGATCACGCAGGCGCCCGAAGGCAGCGTCATCAGCGAGCGGAACGTGGTGGTATGGCGGCCGCGCGAATCGCTGTCGCGCACCGCGCCGGTACGCATGCGCTCCTCGCCCAGCAACGTGTTGGTCAGCGTGGATTTGCCAGCGCCCGAAGAGCCCACCAGTACCACGGTCTTGCCCGGCCCCAGCCACGGCGCCAGCGAGGAGACGCTGTGCGGGTCGCGCGCGTTCACCGCCCGCACGGCGACATGCTGCGCGGCCAGCTCCACCAGCGCGGCGACCGCGCCCGGCACGTCGGTGCCGGTATCGGCCTTGGTCAGCACCACCACCGGCTCGGCGCCGCCGCTGCCCACCAGCAGGCGGTAGCGTTCGATGCGGCGCGGATTGAAATCGGCATCCAGGCCGCAGACGATGAACACCGCATCGATGTTCGCCGCGATCACCTGTTGCTGGTAATGCTCGCCGGCCGCGGCGCGCTTGATCGCCGTGCGCCGCGGCAGCAGTGCCACGATGCGCTTGCCCTCCAGCAGCACCCAGTCGCCCACCGCGGCGCGCTCGTGCGCCGGCGCGTGGCCTTTCTTGAAGCCCGGGGGGCGTTGCCATTCCGGCGGGGACTCGGCCTTGATCGCCGCCTCCGGCGCATCGGCCACCACGTAGCCGGAGCGATGCTGCTCGATGACACGCGCCGGGCGTGCGGCCGGATGGGCATCCAGCAGGGCCTGCCAGGCCGGCTCGGCGGGCGGGCCGGGCCAGGGCCAGCCGATCACGCGCAACGCGTCGAAGTCGAGGGAAGCATCTGTCATCCGGCGATTCTAGGCGCTGGCCGCGTCGCAGTCGCCCGGGGCCGTCGCCGGGGCCCTTGCACCCTGACCGGCAAGTCCTCGCCACGCATGGCGTTTTTGCCCTGTCGCACCGCCGCAATTGGGCTACCATGCGGCTTCCACGCCCCTACGGCCCCGTCCACCACCGCCATGTCCAATCCGCCGCTGAAGCCGCTCGCCATCCGCGAGCGCCTGTCCGAAGTCCGCTACGAGATCCGGGGCGAACTGGCGCGGCGAGCCCGGGACCTGGAGGCGCAGGGCCGCAAGCTCATCAAGCTCAACATCGGCAACCCCGGCGCGTTCGGCTTCCGTGCCCCGGAACACCTGCAGCGCGCCATCGCCGACGACATGGGCCGCACCGATCCCTACACCCACCAGCAGGGCCTGCCGGTGGCGCGCGAGGCGATCGCCGAGTGTTACGCGCGCCGCCAGCACCCGGATGCGCACCCGGACCGCATCTTCGTGGGCAACGGCGTCAGTGAGCTGATCGACCTGGCGCTGCGGGCGCTGCTCAACCCGGGCGACGAAGTGCTGGTGCCTTCGCCGGACTACCCGCTGTGGTCGGCTTCCACGATCCTCAACGACGGCCGCCCGGTGTACTACCGCTGCGCCCCGGAGAACGGCTTCCAGCCCGACCCGGTCGAGATCGAGGCACTGGTGTCCTCGCGCACGCGCGCCATCGTGCTGATCAACCCCAACAACCCCAGCGGCGCGAGCTACCCGCGCGAGCTGCTGGAGAAGATCGTTGCCGTCGCACGCAAGCATGACTTGCTGCTGCTGGTGGACGAGATCTACGACCAGATCCTCTACGACGACGCCACCTTCCAGCCGGTCGCGCCGCTGGCCGGCGATCATCCCTGCGTGACCTTCAGCGGCCTGTCCAAGGTGCACCGCGCCTGCGGCTGGCGCGTGGGCTGGGCGCTGCTCTCCGGCGATGCCGAGCGCGTGCACGATTTCCGCAACGCGCTGGACCTGCTGGGCGCGCTGCGCCTGTGCGCCAACGTGCCGGGGCAATACGCCATCGTGGCGGCGGTGAACGGCGTGGACACCATCTCCGAGCTCACCGCGCCGGGCGGCCGCCTGTATGAAACCCGCCGCGCGGTGATCGAGGCCTGCGAGGCGAGCGAGCACCTTTCGCTGGTGAAGCCGGCCGGGGCGCTCTACGCCTTCCCGGCGGTGGTCGGGCACGCGGCGCGTGGCTTCGACGACCATGCCTTCGCACTGGACCTGATGAACGAGGAAGGCGTGCTGGTCGTGCCGGGCTCGAGCTTCAACGTGCCCTATCGCAACCACTTCCGCGTCACCCTGCTGCCGGAAGCCTCGGTGATGCGCGACGTCTTCGCGCGCATCGACCGGGCCCTGGCCCGCCGCGCCGAGACGGCGCAGAAGGTCGTGCCGCTGAAGCCGCGCAGCGCCGCATGAGCGGTGCCGCGCGGTTCCTCGCGCTGGGCGACTCCTACACCATCGGCGAAGGGGTCGCCGAAGACGGGCGCTGGCCGGCACAGCTGGCCGCCCGGCTAAGTGCCGAAGGCTTCGCGCTGGACGCACCCCACTACATCGCCACCACCGGCTGGACCACCGACGAGTTGCAGGCCGGCATCGCCGCTGCCGCGCCGGTGGGCCCGTATGCGCTGGTCAGCCTCGCCATCGGGGTGAACAACCAGTATCGGGGCTGGCCGCTGGACACCTATCGCTCGCAATTCGGCGAACTGCTCGACCAGGCGATCGGATTCGCGGGCGGCGACGTGTCGCGCGTGGTGGTGGTATCGATCCCCGACTGGGGCCGTACCCCCTTCGCCCGCCAGCAGGGCCGCGACGCGGACGGGGTGGCGCGCGAGATCGACGCGTTCAATGCCGCCGCCGCCGATGTCTGCGTGCAGGCGGGCGTGGCCTTTGTCGAGATCACCGCGGCCAGCCGCGCGCAGGCCGAGGACATCGCCATGCTCGCCGACGACGGGCTGCACCCTTCCGCCGCGATGTACGCGCACTGGGCGCAGCAGGCGCTGCCGACCGCGCGGCGCGCGCTCTCGCGCTGAGCCCCGGCACGCATGGATGCGGCCACCCCGCCCCCCACCGGCATGCCGCGCGAACGTGCGCGTGCCATCGCCCGCGCATTCCTGCCCGTGCGCCGCTGGGGCAACCGCTACGACTACCACTACGTGCAGGCCAAGCTGCGCACCGATCCGTTGTACGCCGGTGTGCTGGCGACGCTGCATGGCACGCCATGGCCGGTGCTCGACCTGGGCTGCGGGCTTGGACTGCTGGCACACGCGCTGCGCGCCGAAGGGCAAGCGCAGGCTTATCTCGGCGTGGATATCGACGCGGCGAAAATCGAACGTGCCGCACGCGCCGCGCGGCTGGCTGCACTGGACCAGGTGCGCTTCGCGGCGCTCGACCTGGCCCACGCACCACCCGCGCACGCCGGCAGCGTCACGCTGCTGGATGTCCTGCAATACCTGCCCGCCACGCGCCAACAAACACTACTCGCCGAAGCGGCGACACGGCTGGCGCCGGGCGCGCCGCTGGTGATCCGCACGCCGCTGGCCGGCGACCATCCGCGCGGCCGCTTGACGCGCCTCGCCGACCGCTTGGGGCACCTGAGCGGCTGGATGCGCACCTCGCCGCGCGACTACCCCAGCCGGGAAGGGCTGCTGGCCACGCTGTCGTCGCTGGGCCTGCAAGGCGAATGCACGCCGCTGTACGGGAACACGCCGTTCAACAACTGGCTGGTGGTCGCGCGTCGCCGCTGAATCCACCTCCCCAGGGCACGCGATGAAGCCGAACGCTCAGTCCGCCATCGGCTCCGGCAACATCGCACGCAGGCCGCGCGCTTCCAGTTCGGCCAGTACGCCGCGCAGGATCGCCGGGTTGTGCCCGTGCGCCGCGCCTTCGTGCAGCAGCACGATCGCGCCAGGGGCCAGGTCGCGCGCGATGCGCGCCACCGTCTGGACCGGTTCGCAGTCCACGCCGTCGAAGCCACGCGCGGTCCAGGCCACGCGCCGCAGGCCGTGGGCGTGCAGCGGCGCGGCGACGAACGGGTTGGTCATGCCCACCACCGAGCGGTACCAGCGCGGCGGCGTGCCGGCGATGTCCGCCAGCGTGCGCTGCGCCTGGCCGATCTCGCGTGCCATCGCCTTGGGGCCGAGCGCCCAGAACCAGGCTTGCGGATGGCTGTCGCTGTGGTTGCCCAGGTCGTGGCCGCGCCGCAGGATCTCGCGCACCAGTGCCGGCTGGCGCGCCGCACGCTCGCCCACCAGGAAAAAAGTGGCCTTGGCATCGTGGGCGTCGAGCAGGTCGAGCATCGCCAGGGTGTCGTCGGAGGGACCATCGTCGATGGTCAGCCACACCGCCGTCCCGGTGCCGGGACGACGACGCACCACCGGGGCGTAAAGGCGCGAACGCGGCAGGAATACCTGGCCCATGAAGTACGCGTGGCTGAGCACCATGGCCGGCAGCCCGGCCTGCCAGCCATAGCGCCACCACAGCCACACCACCAGCAACTGCGAGGCCAGCAGCGCCCAGGCCCACAGGTGGCGGGGGCGGCCGGTTCGCGGCGCGTGGGGGCGATACAGTGTTTCCGGCGCAGTCATGCCGTCATGATCGCACGCCGGTAGAATGAGCGGTCCCACCTTTGCTGGCCGTCCCGATGTCCCTCGACCCCGCCCTGCGCTCGCGCATCGAATCGCTGCTCCAGTCCAACCGCGTCGTCCTGTTCATGAAGGGCCAGCCCGGCATGCCGCAGTGCGGCTTCTCGGCCAAGGCCGTGGGCGTGCTCGACGGCCTGGGCGTGGAGTACGCGCATGTCAACGTGCTGGCCGACCAGGAAATCCGTGAAGGCATCAAGGCCTATGGCGAATGGCCGACCATCCCGCAGTTGTACATCGACGGCGAACTGGTCGGCGGCAGCGACATCATCGAGCAGCTGGCCAACAGCGGCGAGCTGAGCGGCCTGCTGGGCCTGCAGGCCCCGGACCGCACGCCGCCGAAGATCACCATCACCCCGGCGGCGGTGGAGATGCTCAAGGGCGCGCTGGCCGACGCCCCGGGCGCTTCGCTGGCACTGTCGATCAACGCGCAATTCCAGCCGAACTTCCAGCTGGTGCCGACCGATCCGAACGCCATCGCGGCCGAATCCAATGGCCTGCGCGTGCAGTTCGACCTGTCCAGCGCGCGCCGCGCCGAGGGCGTGACCATCGACTGGGTGGACGACATCCGTGGTCGTGGCCTGGCCATCGACAATCCCAACGCGCCCAAGCCGGTGCAGGAACTGGCCGTGCGCGAAGCGGCGGACCAGGTGAAGGCCGGCAGCGTGATCCTGGTGGATGTGCGCCCGGCCGACGAGCGCGCCATCGCCGCGGTCAACGTGCCGTTCCGCCACTTCGACGGCAACGGCCGCGCCGAACTGGAAGCGCTGCCGAAGGACACCGCCCTGGCCTTCCTGTGCCACCACGGCGGCCGCAGCCTGCAGGCTGCCGAACAGTTCCGCGCGCTGGGTTTCACCCACGTCTACAACGTCACCGGCGGCATCGATGCCTGGTCGGACGACGTGGACGGCAGCGTGCCGAAGTACTGAGGCCCGCCGGCCTGCCGAAAAGAAAGAACGCCGCGCAAGCGGCGTTTTTTCATGGAGCGACCCGAATACGGGGGTCGCGTTGTTCCCGGTCGCCGCTTGCAGCCCGGCGCGCGTCAGCCTGCGAAGCCGCCTTCGTCGAGGAACTGCTGTTCTGCCGCTGTCGTTTCCCGCCCCAGCGCTGCGTTGCGGTGCGGGAAGCGGCCGAAGCGGTGGATGATGTCCTGGTGCAGCAGCGCCCACTTGTCCGAGTCCGCTTCCGGCAGGCCCTGGTGCAGCTCCACCGAACGCGCCTGCTCGGCCGGGTCTTCGCTGTGCTCGTAGGGCAGGTAGAAGAACATCCGCAGCGAGGGTGCCACGTCGTAGTCGAAGCCCGCCGCCACCGCGCGCTTGGCGTAGTGCAGCGCGAGCCCGTCTGTGGCGTACGCATGGGCGCTGCCGCGAAAGCAGTTGCGCGGGAACTGGTCGAGCAGGATCAACAAGGCCAGTGCGCCATCGGCACTGTCCATCCAGTCCTCATGCTCGCGGCGCGCCGCGGCATGGTGCGCGTCGAGGAAGTGGCTGCGGAAATTGGCGTCGAAGGACTCGTTGCGGCCGAACCAGCGTTCGGGACCGGCGGTTTCCCAGAATTCCAGCACTTCGGCGATCTGCCGGGCAGTCTGCGAACGGGGCATAGGCGGCTCCGGTGATGAAGGAGCCCCCAGCATGACGGCCCGGCTGTTAGCGCGCCGCGCACACCGTGCCTTCCGGGGCTTGGCAACCCGGCGGGGCTGCTCTAGCGTGCAGGCCAGCTTCCAGTTTTCCCGGGGACAACCTGATGCGTCATCTCCTGCTGTCCGGCCTGGCCGGCGTGCTGCTGTGCGGGCCGGCCGCCGCCGCACCGCGTTTCATCGATGACCCGTATCCGAGCACTTACAAGCCGCTGGCTTCGGTACCGGTACTGATCGAGCATGCCACCGTGCTCACCGGCACCGGCGACCGGCTTGAGGATGCCGACGTGCTGCTGGCCGATGGCAGGGTGCAGGCCGTGGGCCGCGCCCTCGTCGCGCCGGCCAACGCGCTGCGCGTGGATGGCCATGGCAAGTGGGTGACGCCCGGCATCATCGACATCCACTCGCACCTGGGCGTGTATCCGAGCCCCGGCGTGAAGGCGCACAGCGACGGCAACGAGATGACCGCGCCGGTGACGCCCAACGTGTGGGCCGAGCATTCAATCTGGCCGCAGGACCCGGGCTTCCTCACGGCGCTGGCCGGCGGCATCACGTCGCTGCAGGTGTTGCCGGGTTCGGCGAACCTGATCGGCGGCCGCGGCGTCACGCTGAAGAACGTGCCGGCCACGACCTACCAGGCGATGAAGTTCCCCGGCGCGCCGTGGGGCCTGAAGATGGCCTGCGGCGAGAACCCCAAGCGGGTGTATGGCGAGAAGGGTGGCCCGGCCACGCGCATGGGCAACGTGGCCGGCTACCGCGCCGCCTTCATCGACGCGGCCGAGTACCTGCGCCAGAACGCGCCCAAGAAGTCGTCCACCGAAAAGAAACATTGGTGGAGCAAGTCCGGGGACGAGGACAGCGGCGGCGACAGCGGCGGCAAGCGTGATCTCAAGCTGGACACGCTCGCCGGCGCGATCAACGGCGACATCCGCGTGCACATCCACTGCTACCGCGCCGACGAGATGGCCACGATGCTGGACCTGTCGAAGGAGTTCGGCTTCCACATCGCCGCGTTCCACCACGCGGTGGAGGCCTACAAGATCGGCGACCGGCTCGCCAACGAGAACGTGTGCGCCGGCATGTGGGCCGACTGGTGGGGCTTCAAGATGGAAGCCTTCGACGGCATCCAGGAAAACATCGCGCTGGTGGACCGCGTGCCGAAGAGCTGCGCCATCGTGCATTCGGATTCGGAGGAAGGCATCCAGCGCTTGAACCAGGAAGCGGCCAAGGCGATCGGCACGGCGCGCCGCGCGGGCATCGAGATACCGCCCGAGCACGCCATCGTCTGGCTCACCGCCAACGCCGCCAAGGCACTGGGCATCGAGAAGCAGACCGGCACGCTGGAGGCCGGCAAGATGGGCGACGTGGTGGTGTGGAACGGCAGCCCTTTCAGTTCCTATGCGCTGGCCGAGCAGGTCTATATCGACGGCGCCGAGGTGTATGACCGACACCAGCAGCGCCTGCAACCCATGTCGGACTTCACGCTGGGCCAGGAGGCGACCCCGTGAGCCGCTTCGTCACCACCCTGCTGGCCACCGTCGCCCTGCTCGCCGGCCCGGCCGCCGCGCAGGACCTGCTCATCCGCGACGCCACCGTCCACACCGCCACCGCGCGCGGCACGCTGCAGCATGCCGACGTGCTGGTGCAGGGTGGCACGATCCGCGCGATCGGCGCCGGGCTGGCCACGCCGGCCGGCGCGCAGGTCGTCGATGCGCAAGGCCGCCCGCTGACGCCAGCGTTCTTCGGCGGCATCACCGAGATCGGCATCGAAGAGGTGTCCGGCGAGGAAGAGACGGTCGACAGCGGCCTGAAGCTGCACGAGCAGCCGATGCGCCCGGAGTTCGACGTCACGCTGGCCTACAACCCCGACTCGGTACTGGTGCCGGTCGCGCGCGTGGAAGGCATCGGCTTCACCGCGTTGGGCGCGACCACGAGCGGGGCGTTCATTGCCGGCCAAGGTGGCATCGTGCGCCTGGATGGCAGCCCGGACCCGATCGGCCCGCGCGCGTTGTTCATCCGCATCGGTGCAGCCGCGGCCGAGCTCACCGGCAACTCGCGCGCCGCGCAATGGATGCTGCTGGACCAACTGGTGGACGAGGCCCGCAACCGCGTGCCGCTGGATTCGCCGCACGCACTGCTCACGCCGGCCGGCCGCGCCACGCTGGCGCGCTATCTCGCCGGCAACGGACGCATCGTGGTGCAGGTCGAACGCGCCGCGGACATCCGGCAACTGGTGCGCTGGGCGCAGCGCGAGAAGGTGCGCATCGCGATCGCCGGCGGCAGCGAGGCGTGGAAGGTCGCCCCCCTACTGGTTCAGGCACAGGTGCCGGTGCTGGTCGACGCGCTGGCCGACCTGCCGGCGAACTTCGACCAGGTCGGCGCGACGCTGGAGAACGCCGCGCGCCTGCATGCCGCCGGCGTGGCGGTGAGTTTCAGCCAGTCCAGCGACGCCTCGCACAATGCGCGCAAGCTGCGCCAGCTGGCCGGCAACGCGGTGGCCCATGGGCTGCCGTGGGAGGCGGCGTTGGCGGGCATGACGCGTGTGCCGGCGGAGATCTTCGGCGTTTCGGCGCAGATCGGCAGCATCGCGGTCGGACAGCGTGCCGACCTGGCGCTGTGGGACGGCGACCCGCTGGACGTGGCGCATTACGCCGAGCAGGTGTGGCTGGGCGGACGCGCGATGCCGATGCGCTCGCGCCAGACGGAATTGCGCGACCGCTACATGGGCGCGCCGGGTGCGCTGCCGCGCGCGTATTCGCACTGATCGGCCCACGGAAAACCGCGCATGCGCCTGCTCGCTTCATTTCTCCTGACCTCGCTGTGGGTATCGCCGGCCACGCTGGCATACGCGGCCGGTGCATCCACGCCCGCGCCTGCGGCAGGTACAACGGCTGGCAACGATGCCGCCCTGCGCCAGGCTGAAGCGCTCGGCGGACGCCTGCTGCGGCTCGATCGCGCGGCATGGGTGGCCAGCGATGTGCTGCTTGGCGCCCAACGCGGGCGTGGCGACCCCCGTGTGTCGGGCTGGATCACCGTGGAGCGCGCCGATGGCATCGACGTGGTGTTCGTCGATGCCACGCCCCGCGCGCTGTACCGCGTCCCCATCGATGCCGACGGCCAGCCCGGCGGCCCGGTAGACAACGCGCCGGCGCCGCTGTCGGCGGCGGAGGTTGCGCAGGCGCGGGCACGCGCGATGGCATTGGCCGCCGCGCCGGCTTCCTGTTCGGGCTTCTACAACCCCGTGCTGGTCCCCGGCGACGCCACGGGCGCATGGACGGTGTACCTGCTGCCCGGCACGCAGCAGGAAGGCGCCGTGCCGTTGGGCGGCGCATGGCGCATCGATGTACGCGATGGCCAGATCGTCGGGCGCCGCGCCTACACCAACAGCTGCATCGCCCTGGACAACCGGGGCGATGACGACGATACCGCCTTCATGGTCACACACCTGCTGGACCCCACACCCACCGAGATCCACGTGTTCTGGTCGCTGTGGGCGGGCAAGCCGATGTTCGTCGGCACCTCCGCCGGCGTGTGGACCATCGAGGACGGCAAGATCCGCGCGGTGAAGGACGACGACAAGCCCGCTACCCTACCGGCCAAACCCTGACCGGAATCGCGCATGGCTGCCTCGCACCCGCACTGGTACTTCGACTTCGTCTCGCCGTTCTCCTACCTGCACTGGCAGAAGCTGCGGCGCCTGCCGCAGGCCCGCGACATCGTGCCGGTGCCGATCCTGTTCGGCGCGGTGCTGGACCAGCTCGGTATCCGCGGCCCGGCGGAGATCGACGGCAAGCGGCTTTTCACCTACCGCAAGGTGCAGTGGCAGGCCGAGCATGAAGGCGTGCCGCTGCGCTTCCCGCCGACCCATCCGTTCAATCCGCTGCCGGCGCTGCGGCTGTGCATCGCCGCCGGCACCACCATCCATGCCATCGACGCGATCTTCGACTGGCTATGGCGCGATGGCCTGGCCGGCGATACCGCCCAGGCACTGCAACCCCTTGCCGACGCGCTGGGCCTGGACGCCGAAGCCGCAGTGGCCGACGCGGCGGTGAAGGCCCAACTGCGCGCCAACACCGAGCAGGCGCTGGCCGCCGGGGTCTTCGGGGTGCCGACGCTGGAGATCGGCGGGGAACTGTTCTGGGGCAATGATGCCCACGGCCTGATGGAGACCGTGCTGGCCGACCCGGAATGGCTGCACCGCGGCGAAGCCGGCCGCCTGGTCGGGCTGCCGGTGGGCATCCGTCGGGGTGGCACCTGACAGCCCTGTCAGGGTTCCCCGCTTACGCCGGACCCCATTTTTGGGATAGCTTTCACAAACCAGCATCAACGCACGCAACAGCCGGAGGGGGCAATGCGTATCGGCATCGTGGTGGATTCGGCTTGCGATCTGCCCGTGGACTACATCGAAAAACACAACATCGTGCTGCTTCCGATCAGCGTGAGGATCGGTGAGGCGGTACTGGCCGACCACCGCGACGAGGAGGCCACGCTGAGCTTCCTGCAGGCCCATGTGGCCGAGCGCGGCCATGAGGCGGAGACCACGCCGTTCTCGGTCAACCAGATCCGCGACCTGTTCCTGGACCGCCTGGTCATCGACTACGACCACGTGTTCTGCCTGACCATCTCCAAGCTGCGCAGCCAGATCCACGAGAACGCGATGCAGGCCAGCTTCGCGATCCTCAACGACTACAAGCCGGTACGGCAAGCGGCCGGGTACAACTCGCCGTTCGCCTTGCGGGTGATCGACACGCTCAACCTGTTCGCCGGCCAGGGCATCACGGCGGTGGAAGCGGTGCGCATGCGCGACGAGGGCGCCAACGTGGCGCAGATCCGCGCGCGGCTCGAGCAACTGGCCGACAACACCTACGGCTATATGATTCCGCGCGACCTGTATTACCTGCGCAACCGTGCGCGCGCCAAGGGCGACCGCAGCGTCGGCCTGATCAGCGCCGCGCTGGGCAGCGCACTGGACATCAAGCCGGTGCTGCGCGCCTACCGCGGCAACACCGAGCCGGTGGCCAAGCTCAAGGGCTTCGAGCCTTCGGTGCAAAAGCTGTTCGAATTCGCCGCGCGCAAGGTGCGCGAGGGCCTGATGACCCCGACGGTGTGCGTGGGCTATGGCGGCGAACTGGCCGAACTGCGCGCCCTGCCCGGCTACAACGCGCTCAAGGACGCCTGCGCGGAGAAGAGCGTGCTCATGCTGGAAAGCGTGATGAGCCTGACCGGCATGGTGAATGTCGGCAAGGGTGCGGTGGCCGTGGGCTTCGCCGCCGAGCCGCATACGTTCAGCGCCTGATGCCGGATCGTCACGCCGCCCACGCGGGCGGCGACGCTAGGCTTGGGCCATCCACAGAGGAACCCGCAATGTCCGTGAGCTATTCGATCAGCCTTCCCGATCCCGCCCAGGCCCGTGGCAGCGAACCGAGCGTGAGCTTCAGCGCGCATGGTGCCGATGCCTTCGCCGAGCAGCTGCGCGATGCCCTGGCCGACCCGGCCTGGTTCCAGCGCTGGCTGGCGCTGCAGCCGGATCCGGACGAGGTTGACCCGAGCATGGGCATCACCGATCCCTCGGCCACGGTCACCGGCCAGCAGGCCGACCTGCGCATCAACCTGGTGGCGACCACGTCCATCCCGGGCGACATCCTCAAGCACCGCATGCACGTGCTGGCGGGGAAGCATTGGGAATTGCGCAACGTGCGCTAAGAAGACCACGGACGCCGACGATTTCTGGTCGCGGCTAAAGCCGCTCCTACAACAGGAGCGGCTCTACCGTTTCGACAGGATGGCCTCAGCCCTTCAAGGCCTCCGCATGCCACGCGACGTGCTCGCCGATAAAGCTGGCGATGAAGTAATAGCTGTGGTCGTACCCCGGCTGCATGCGGAGCGTCAGCGGGTGGTTGGACGCCTCGGCCGCGGCCTGCAGCAGCTGCGGGCGTAGCTGCCCTTCGAGGAACTCGTCCGCGCCGCCCTGGTCCACCAGCAGCGGCGTGCGCGCATAGCCGTGCGCCAGCAGCGCGGTGGCGTCGTATTCCTGCCACGCCGCGCGATCCTCGCCGAGATAGGCAGTGAACGCCTTCTCGCCCCACGGCACCTGGCTCGGCGCCACGATCGGAGAGAACGCCGAGACGCTCCGATAGCGCGAGGGATTGCGCAGGCCGATCACCAACGCGCCATGCCCGCCCATCGAATGGCCGGAAATGCCGCGCGCTTCGCTGGCCGGGAAGTTCGCCTCCACCAGCGCCGGCAGTTCGTCCACGATGTAGTCGTACATGCGGTAGTGCGACGCCCAGGGCGCCTGCGTGGCGTTGACGTAGAAGCCCGCGCCCTTGCCGAGGTCATAGCCCTCGGCATCGGCCACGTCGTCGCCGCGCGGGCTGGTATCCGGCGCGACGAGGATCACCCCATGCTCGGCCGCATAACGCTGCGCACCCGCCTTGGTGATGAAGTTCTGCTCGGTGCAGGTCAGGCCCGATAGCCAATACAGCACCGGCAGCGTGCCACCTTGCGCCACCTGCGGCGGCAGGTAGACAGCGAACCGCATGTCGCAGCCGAGCACCTCGGAACGGTGCTGCCACACTTCCTGGCTACCGCCGAAGCAGGCGTGTTGTTCGATGCGTTGCATGACGGCGGCTCAGTAATGGATGACCGAGCGGATCGACTTGCCTTCATGCATCAGGTCGAAGGCATCGTTGATGTCGTCCAGCGGCATGGTATGGGTGACAAAAGGCGCCAGTTCGATATCGCCCTTCATCGCGTCTTCCACCATGCCGGGCAATTGCGAGCGGCCCTTCACGCCACCGAAGGCGGTGCCCTTCCAGGTGCGGCCGGTGACGAGCTGGAACGGACGGGTGGAAATCTCCTGGCCCGCGCCGGCCACGCCGATGATCACGCTCTGGCCCCAGCCGCGATGGGCGCATTCCAGCGCCGCGCGCATCACGTTGACGTTGCCGATGCATTCGAAGGAATGGTCCACGCCCCAACCGGTCATCTCCACGATCACCTGCTGGATCGGCTTGTCGTGATCCTTCGGGTTGACGCAATCCGTCGCACCGAACTGCTTGGCGAGCTCGAACTTCGAGGGGTTAGTATCGACGGCAATGATGCGGCCGGCCTTGGCCTGGCGCGCGCCCTGGATCACCGCCAGGCCGATGCCGCCGAGGCCGAACACCGCCACGCTGTCGCCTTCGGCGACCTTGGCGGTGTTGTGCACCGCGCCGATACCGGTGGTGACGCCGCAGCCGAGCAGGCACACGTGCTCCGGGTTGGCCTGCGGGTTGACCTTGGCCAGCGACACTTCGGCGACCACGGTGTATTCGCTGAAGGTCGAGCAGCCCATGTAGTGGTAGATCGGCTCGCCGTTGTAGGAGAAGCGGCTGGTGCCGTCCGGCATCACGCCCTTGCCCTGGGTGGCGCGCACGGCGACGCACAGGTTGGTCTTGCCGGACTTGCAGAACAGGCACTCGCCGCATTCGGCGGTGTAGAGCGGAATCACATGATCGCCCGGCTTGACGCTGGTGACGCCCTCGCCCACTTCGACCACCACGCCCGCCCCCTCGTGGCCGAGCACGACCGGGAACAGGCCTTCCGGGTCATCGCCGGAGAGGGTGAACGCATCGGTGTGGCACACGCCGGTGTGGGTGATCTTGATGAGGACTTCGCCAGCCTTGGGCGGGGCGACATCGATCTCGACGATCTTCAGCGGCTGGCCGGGACCGAACGCGACGGCGGCACGGGATTTCATGGGGGCTTCTCCTGCGGATGCGATGAAAGGAACGAGCGGCGCGACGGATGCCAGGCTTATTTGAGGTAGGAGCGCACCAGGCCGAGCAGTTCCTGCACGCGCTCGGTGCGCTGCGCATCGGACTGGGCGGGCTGGCTGAAGTCTTCGCGGATGTGGGCTTCGAGTACTTCGGACATCAGACCGTTGACCGCGCCGCGGAGGGCGGCGATCTGCTGGAGCACGGGGCCGCAATCGGCGCCGGCTTCGAGCGCGCGTTCCAGGCCGTCGCACTGGCCACGGATGCGCCGCACGCGGGTGAGGACGCGCTTTTTTTCTTCGGGGGAATGGGGCATGGGTGATGCCTGCCTGATACTGGGGGGCAGTATATTGGATGAGGGGGAATTGGCAAGCGCGCGAGGTTCTTGATCGCAAACCCATAGTCCGTACATCTTGCACAAACTATGGTGCACGCCCCAGTGTACGGACTATGGTGCACAGAACAGGCGGCGACCCGGCTGACAGCTCATTCAAGCGTTGCCACTTGCGGCTTACAGGCAGCCATCGACCCAAGCGAACGGTGCGCCTGCCAAGTAACTTTCGGGATGGCATGATCCTCTCTGAATCCCTGTACTAAGGTCCGCCTGATATGCAATTCGTGCGTAACGGCCCAGATGTCCCAGAGCGACTGCTGCAATCACACGAAGACGGGCAGGTGGTGTTTTTCTGCGGCGCAGGAATTTCATATCCTGCCCAGCTGCCCGGATTTTCCGGTCTGGTAGACAAGCTTTATCAAGCCCTTTCGGTAACGCCCAATCTGGTACAGCAGTCCGCGATCAAGGCCGGCCAGTTCGACACCGCCATTGGACTTCTAGAAGCGGATGTAGTCGGTGGTCGAGGGAAAGTGCGCGGTGAACTTGCGACGATCCTAACGCCAAACCTTACGGCCCCGAACGCGACGGCCACACACGAAGCCCTACTAACGCTTGGGCGGAATCGCGACGGCCGCACACGACTTATCACAACCAACTTCGACCGTCTGTTCGAGGAGGTCAGGGCAGCGAAATCGCTGTCGTTTCCAGACTACAAGGCTCCTCTGCTCCCCGTGCCGAAGACCCGATGGGATGGGCTAGTGTATCTGCACGGCCTGTTGCCCATCACGCCAACGGCAGGCGATCTGGATCGGCTCGTGGTCTCCAGCGGGGACTTTGGGCTGGCCTACCTGACGGAACGCTGGGCCGCTCGTTTCGTGAGCGAGTTGTTCCGAAACTTCACCGTCTGCTTCATAGGGTACAGCATCAACGATCCGGTGTTGCGCTACATGATGGATGCGTTGGCCGCGGACCGCTTGCTGGGGGAATCCCCACCGGAGATGTTCGCATTCGGCAGCTACTCCAAGGGTAAGGAGGTCGATCGTGCCAGCGAATGGAAGGCGAAAAACGTCACTCCCATCCTATACCGCGAGCATCAGCATCACGCCCATCTGCACAAAACCTTACGGGCCTGGGCAAATACCTACCGCGATGGTATACGCGGAAAAGAACGTATCGTCGTCGAATGCGCCATCGCCCGCCCGCTAGCGAGCACGAAGCAGGACGATTTCGTCGGTCGTATGTTGTGGGCGTTGAGCGACCCAGGCGGTTTGCCCGCGAAGCGGTTCGCAGAGCTTGACCCGGTGCCATCTCTGGACTGGCTGGAGCCGTTGAGTGAGGAACTCTATCGTCACGCCGACTTGGGGCGATTTAGTGTGCCGGCTCAAGCCACCGTGGACAACAAACTCGCCTACAGCTTGATTAGTAGGCCCACTCCATACCCTCTCGCGCCCTGGATGAGGATCGTTGACGCCGGACATCGCAGCAGCGGCTGGGACTCGGTGATGTTCCAACTGGCTCGTTGGCTACTTCGTCACCTCGATGACCCAAAACTGTTGATCTGGCTAATCAAACGCGGTGGCCAGCTGCACAATCAACTGGTCTGGTTGATCGAACGCCGCCTGGGAGAACTAGACAAACTCAAAAACGGTGGTAGCAACACCGAATGGAACCGTATTCGAACGCATGCTCCCAAAGCCATCCCTAGTCCCGCAATGCGAACCCTCTGGCGCTTGCTGCTCAACGGGCATGTGAAGTCTGGTTATGGTGACATTAGCCTCTACCATTGGCGTGATCAATTTAAGTGCGAAGGATTGACCGCAAGTGTGCGCTTGGCTCTCAGGCAGGCACTCGCACCACGCCTGTCTTTGCGCGAGCCTTTCCGCTGGTCCGGCGAGGATAGTGACAACAGAGTGCAAGATCGAATCAAAGACATTGTGGAATGGGAAATCGTGCTCGCATCAGATCACGTCCATTCTGCACTTCGCGACATGCACGACAGTGAACAATGGGCGGCTGCGCTGCCGGACCTGATGGACGACTTCAGCGCCTTACTGCGTGACACGCTCGACTTGATGCGTGAACTCGGTGGCGCGGACAGCAACAGCGATTATTCGTATATCCATCAGCCATCGATTTCAGATCACCCTCAGAACAGGGACTTTCACGACTGGACGGCGCTAATCGAATTAACCCGTGATGCGTGGTTATCCGTCGCCAACAAATCACCAGAAAGAGCACGGATCGTCGCCGAGTCCTGGGCGCACGGGTCATATCCGGTGTTCCGGCGTCTTGCACTGTTCGCGGCCGCTCAGGAGCAGGTCATCCCACTTCGGCAGGCAATCGACTGGCTGTTAACAGATGGGCGACGGTGGCTCTGGTCTGAAGAGACCAGACGCGAAACCATGCGCCTGTTGGTTTATCTGGCTCCACGGCTGGATGCAGCTATGCTGGCAGAGCTTGAGCAGGCCATTCTTTCTGGACCACCTCGCGACCTCTATCAAGCAGAAATCGAGCAAGACGCTTGGAACAACATCGTTGATCGCGCAATTTGGCTGCGACTTGCGAAGATAGCCCAAACAGGTGCAACGCTAGGCCAATCGGGACTGTCGCGGTTCGACACTCTGTCAGCAGAGCACCCTTGGCAACTCGCAACGGATGAGAGCGACGAATTTCCCATCTGGATGGGAGGCGGATGGGTGGGTGATCGCGATCCGTGGAAGACATTTACTCCGATTCCGCGTACCAGGCGAGGCATCCTTAACTATCTTTCGGCACATCCTCTTCTGGATGACTCGGAGCAAGACGACTGGCGCAAGTTGTGCTCGGACATGTTTCAGGCAACGGCCTATGCGTTGTGGACGCTCGCGCAGCAGAACAACTGGCCCATCGAGCGCTGGCGCGATGCGCTGCAAGCGTGGACGGAAGACAATCTGCGCGATCGTTCGTGGCATTTCATGGCTCCAGTGGTCGTCGGTGCCCCGGACAACTTTGTGCAAGCCTTGTCTCACGGCATCGGGTGGTGGCTACAAGCCGTGGCGAAGACCTTTGAGGGGCACGAGGATCACTTCCTGACGTTAGCCAAACGCATCTTGCATTTGGATTTCGATATCAAAGGAGACACTGATGATCCAGTCTTCCAGGCCATTAATCACCCTGTCGGCCATGTAACGCAGGCTTTGCTGGATTGGTTGTACCGCCGGAAGCCGGACGATGGGCAAGGATTGCCGGATTCCGTCAAACCAGTTTTCACGGCACTTTGCGATACCCAGGTCCCCAAGTTCAGGCACGGCCGGGTTTTGCTGGCAGCCCATGCCCTCTCGCTGTTCCGGGTGGATAAGGCTTGGTCGGAACAACATCTGCTGCCACTGCTCGACTGGAATCGTTCCGAGACAGAAGCACGGGCCGTATGGGAGGGTTTTCTTTGGTCACCACGACTTTATCGCCCGCTGATGGAAGCGATCAGGCCCGCCTTTCTCGATACGGTGAATCACTATTCACAGTTGGGCAAGCACAGCGAGCAGTTCGCGGCGTTCTTGACATTCGCGGCGCTCGACCCTGGCGACACCTTCACCATAGCGCAATTGGTCACAGCCATTCGAGGGCTCCCTGCCGAAGGCCTGAACGAATCGGCTCGAGCCCTAGTGCAGGCGCTGGAAGGTGCAGGAGAACAGCGCGAAGACTACTGGAAGAACCGGGTCTTGCCTTTCTGGCAAAGAATTTGGCCGAAATCCAATGACCAAGCATTGAATGCCAATGCTGAGTCTTTAGCCCGTCTGTGTGTGGCCGCTGGGGACGAATTCCCGTCAGCCGTCAATGTGGTCGGCAACTGGCTACGTGTGATTGATGAACCTGGTTATCTGATTCACCAGCTTCAACACTCCGGGCTCTCCGAGCGCTTTCCGGAGCATGCGGTGCGTCTGTTATCCACGGTTCTTGGCGACCAGCCGAGATGGCTTACACAGGAACTTCGTCGATGCCTCGACGCAATTAGCCTCGCTGCGCCTAGTATGATTCAAGATCCCAGATACATGAGGCTGGATGAACTAGCGAGAAGATCTGGGGTGTAGGACTTAGGAGAGGCGCGGGTCAATGTCCGCTTGCAGCCGATAGCGGAGATGCAAACCCGCGTACGCACGGCCAGCGCTCAGATTTTGGCTTTAGTTCCGCTTGAATACGCTGTTCTGACCGATAGAGCGTCCTTTGGCAGGCGTGGGCTTGCCCAGCCCTGGGATTAGGAAATCTGCCACACTGCGCCCATTCCTAGTGTTCTCCGCAAGCCAGCGAGGCAGTTTCCCGCGACCTGTCCAAGTGTTCCGCTTTTTTCTCAGGATCTCGGTATTTGGGTTCGATCTTGCCCTGTTTCCGAGTAGGTAGTCGGCGAGGACTTAGGGAAGGCGAACGGTTCTCCTCGACTTGGAACACCTCTTCCAACATGTAGCCGGGAGCTTTGGCAAGCGCCCCTAGTTGCCGCGCACCGAACCAATAGGCCCGCAGCCTGAGACCAGCCTCCTCCGGAGCTCAGCCGCAGCAATGAGAGCAGCCAACTCCCGTCGGCCCAGAGCTTGAATGTCGATAGTTGCGCATGAAGGCTCAAGCCCTTCAACTTCCTTGTCAACAAGCCCCGGTGGCTCGGGTAACTGCAGCTTTCCCTCCGCTGGCCAACATCAGCGCGATCAAGATATCCGCAGCTTCCAGTGGGCCAGTCCAGGGCGCCGCTGGATCTTCGCAACGTCACCTTTGGTCGAGTAGATTAAGCAGCGCCTCCTCACTCCAATTGTCCAAAAGCGGGCGTGAGGCCGCACCCAAAGGGTCCAGGAGCATGTCCCTAGCCGAGACACCATGGATTGCACAAAGCTCGATGATGGATTGCACACTGGCACGCACTTTGGTTCCGCTGCGCTTCGACTTCGCGATCGCGTCTCGGATGATGAACTTTGCCCGTGACTTGGGGAGATTCTCGAGCGGGATTGCCTCGACGAAGCGCGAGAGAGCCGTTTCTGCAACTGGGGGCTGTCCGGGTCTCGAACACAGCTCAATGAGGCCCTCCAATTGCCGCGCTCTCCACTCGGACCTTCGATCTGGAATCTCACCAGCCGAAGCCCATCCGAGGGAACATCCGCAGTGAGAGCATTCTCTTCGATGCTGATATGGCACAGCGAACGGCTGCGTCCAACCACATTCTCGACATTCGATCACAATACGACAGCTATGAATTGGACATAGTTGCAGGGCAATTTCCTGCCAGATGAGCGGCTCCCAGGATGCATCATGATCCCATTGGGCGTAGCACTCAGGGCACCATGCTCGACTTTTAGTGCGGGCTCCGGAGCCCCACGGCCAAAGGACGGGCTCTAACACCGCGAATGTGCCGCAGCGAATGGTGTCCACCCCCGTGAGTCGCTCAAGGTTGGCCACGCGCTCTCGGTAGACGTCACCAGGCCCACAGAATCGGCTGAATCCTCCTACTCTACGGGAGGTATTCTCTCTGTATGGCGGCGGTAGGCAGCAAAGCTGCTGCAAACTGGTTCCCGCAGTCCAGGCTAACCGAACTGCATAGTGCTCGGCGGACTCGACAAGGGATGTCCCTACGCCCCTGATCGGCAGAGCGGGAAGCACACTCCATGTGAAGGAAACTCGTGATCCGTTCATTTCGCCTGCTCTGGCGACGGCTCTTCCGCCATTCCCGGGACTTCGGCTGGGAAACCCTGTGCCTCCCAGCGTTCGCGGATGCTCTTGGCACCCTTGCTGACATTCCCAGGCTTCATCGCCGACTCAAAGGCTCGAATGCCACCCCATAAGGCTTCCAGGTCGCGATCCGACAGGTAGGACGCTTCAACGTGGCGTTTCAGGATCTTGCTGCCCCCGTCTGCCTCGGCCTTTCCCTTGGCCCGATCAAGCAGTTGGCAGACCTCCGCGAATACGCCTCCGGTGGCATACATCACATCAAAGGCCATGGCCACCAGTAAGCCGGGCTTTGAGACCTGGTATCGAGCTTCCATCGATTTGAGCAGTCGATGGAAACTCTCGACATCGTCGACCCGCGCCTCTCCATATGGTGGAACCCAAACAACCGAGACGCGCCGCCTAAGCTCGTGGTGGACCGCCCACAGCTCGGATGCTTGATGCACACCAGTCATAATGAACATCACGCCGGATGATTCAGCCAGGGACATCAAGTGAAGGGTATGGTCTGCGGGCGACCGATTCCTATGATTGACCAACAGGACGGTCACCTGCTCGATCGATACATACTTGCACCCTCGCGCGCCAAGCCCCCTCTCAAACAGGCGCCAGTAGTCCCCTTCGGTCCCTCTTTTCGGTCGGAGCTCGGCCCAGACGCGCTCGCAATGCTCCATCTCTTTCCGAATGTAGGCAATGTCTCCTGCAGGCAACGAGCTGCCCGTCAGTAGCCAGTTCAGCCGCGGTGCGTGCAGCTCGTCTATCAGGTTCCTAGCGAGATCTAGGGAGCTGAAGTAGGCATTTCGAGCGTAGGTCGCAAAAACCTCGACGACGGGTGTCCTCCCTCTCCCCCACAGCCCTGGATTGCCGAACATTGCCTGCATGACGGAACGTCGCATTGTGGTCTTCCCAACTCCGGACGGACCGATGATGAAGACCATATGTCCTGGCCGATGATTCTCGAGCTCTCTCTGCAGCTGGGCTTTCGGTGACTCGTAGGCCGGGTGTTTAATCAGCCGCATCACACGCCCTCCTCTTCTTCAAATGCGTCGCCGACCTCTACCTTCCGTACTGAAGTCTTATCAGGATCACCTGGGACCGCGCTGCGGCTCCGCAGCGCACTTGACTGCTCCCCAATAGTCAAGGCGATCTGAGCCCGCTTTGCGTTTTGGACCCTCGATAGCTCAGCTTTGACCTCCCTTGTCCTCGCCCTGCGGTAAGGCGCGAATAGCAGTTGCAACAAGCGGCCCCGGTCGCTCATCTGCGCATACTGCTGGACGTTGCTATGGAATGCCTTTACCCAGCCAACCGCACGAAACTTGATATAAAGCCATGATGGGTCTGCGCAATCGCTACGAACCTCTACCGGATCCCCGATGCGCAAGGCCTCTAGTAGCTCATTACTGCAGAACCAGCCTTCCGCCGTAGCGATACCACGTCGTTTGTCCGGCCTCGGTTTCATAGATACTGCTATGGAGGTCTGAACCTTGAGGTCGTCATCCATCGCCGCGGGTAGTCCTTGGGGTCCCAGGGCCGCAAGGGCCTCCAGTTTTCGCTCCGAGGGCGCGCGCCCATCCGCACCCGGAATGAGTGGGCGATGGCCGTAGAAAAACTCCTCGAACCTATCAAGAATGAAACCGAAGTCCAGCACGGCGGTTCGGTGGCTTTTGAATCTGCCATCCACCTTTCGGCCCATCTGGTCTGGCTCTGTACTACCAGGCAACCGGTGTGCGACCTGGCTGTTCACTTGACGAATCGCGCTCTCTGCTTGCGAGTTCCAGGCGCTCCCAGCCGTTGGAGAGAACCGCAGGGTGATACCCCGCATGTCACAGAAGGCAGAGATCCACCTAGCCGTATTCTCCGGCCCCCTATCCAGATGAATCACCCTGGGGAGCATTTTGTGCCGCCGTACATACTCCCGCATCAGCAAAGCTAGCCCATCGGACCGAGCGCCCCCAAATATCAGCGAATGCGCCATTGAGTCTCCGGTGGCGCCGTCTATGCCGACGTAGAACTTCACCTTCGCTGAGGGCAGTAGGTTCTGCAGGTCAGGGGCGATTCTCACGTCAAGATCCGAGGAATCAACATGGAGCACTTGCCCATAGCCGATCGGAGGGAGCGTCCTATATCGGGGATCAGTCCTTCGGCGCACCGCCTGGAATCCACGGAGTCCCCCCGTTTTCAACGCCCGCCGCTGCTCCTTCTCTTGGCGTAAGCGCTTATACAGGCGCGAGGCACCTGCGGGCTCTACCCCACGGCGGGCGCACTCCGCTTCGAGCTCAAACAATAGATCCTTCTTGAATCTGGAATTTCCTGTATGCCAATGGCGCGCTATGACCGTCTCGATCGCCTCGCGCTGCACCACATCCAAGCGATCTGTCCGATTGCCGGACTGCGCGTAACCAGTCAGACAGGCCGACAGCGCGCTCCCTCCTTGATGGACAGTTCGCTGCACCTTCCTAGCGAGCTCGATCATGCGCCGACTCTTGGGCCGGACTCCCGCCTCCATCTCGGCGAGCCTAGATAGGCGAATCTTGGCCTTCTCTACGTCCGTCGCCGAGGCGAGTAGCAGGGGATCAGAGATATCCAGTTCAGCGAAACTCGACCGCTGGTGTGCCGAAGCGGACTCGTCGATACATTGGGCCTGCAAAGGATCAAGACAAGGGTGGAATGCGGACGCGTTTGCAACCTGCCGGCTTCTGAGCGGTCCGAACGCTTGACGCAGGGCTAAGAGCCGGAGTGCGTGACGGGCTCCAAACCCTGGGAAAGCATCGGAAAGCGCCGCTATCGTCAAAGGCCTGCCTCTCAGGGCGCGCAGCGCCCCGGCAGCGAGTTTCGAGTCTTCGGACAGGAACTCGGCAGGCAACGCCGAATACATGGCCTCCAGATTCTGTCGATACACCCCGACTTCATCCGGAGACGCCCACACCTCAAACTTCAGACCGTGGTCTTCTGCCCAGTAGCGGTAAGGGGCATACGTCCATTCTCCCCCTGTTGCGCTCCAGTCGGGGTCCTCAGTGGACTTCGCGGCTAACCACCTCCGCGTTTTGCTTTCGACGAGGGTGACTCTATCTTCGTAGAAGACCATGAAGTCCAGGTGCGCAGCTGAGATGTGCCTTCGCCCCTGGGAGGTGAGCCGCTTCACACCCAAGCATGGTACTTGAACGTAGTAGCCGATGACTGCGGGATCGAGCTCGAGCTCATAGGCATGAACCAGCTCACAAGCGTGGCTTTCTAATACTCTGGGGGCCGCATTCTTCAGCGAATAGTGACGGACCAGTACGTTTGTCAGCGCAGCTCTACCGACCTGGCGCCGCCCGCTACCGGCGATCATCTTCTCCACTTGGTCAATGGCTTCGACATCAAAGTTCGCCTTTGCATAGACGAACTCGCGGTCGGCCCGCGAAGGTCCGCCTAGGTTGACTTCATTCGACATACGATCTCCTCGGGAAGCGTCGCCCAAGGCCGACGAGGGCCGGGCGAGCCCAATCCATAGATGCCCGTGCCATGCCCACCGGGGGCTTGACAACAGACGAGAAGAGCGGGAGAGTGTCGACAACGGATTCCAGTTCGTTGCCTATTTCGAAAGCCCGCGAGCGCCAACTCGCGGGTTTTCGCTTTCCAGCTCCAAGGAAGTTCCTGTCAGCTGGATTAGCTCATTGGGTTGCCTCCTCTTTTGCCCGGGCGTAAGCCACCCGAGCGCGCAGAAACGCCCCCACGTCACCGGCATAGGCGAACCAGCCGCGTCTTCCAGCCATCTTGAATAGGGGAATCGGTAGACGGCCTGCTGAATGCGCCTCCGTCAAGGAGGCCGCAGAGCTGAATCCGAGGACCTTGGCCAGATCCGTGGCTTGAATCAGCGAGCCATATGTCTTGGCTAGCCAAACGTCGGATAGATCTTCTTGGGGTTCGATTGCTTCAGCCATTGCGGGCGGCCTACTCGAACTCGGTTCAGTTGCGAACATAGCTCCGTCCTGAGAGAGTTGCATCCAGCAAAACCCTGAGATTCAAGTGCAATTTGTCTGGAGGACTCCGGAATGGGATTTCTTCTAGACGCGACCAGATTGGTCTCGTCGCAACCGAAAGGCGGACGGCCGAAGAAGGATCGGAGCACGATTCTTCACGGGAAGATTCTTTGGAGCGCCTGGGTGGCCGCCGAAGGCGGCGAGGACAAACTTATCCGACGACACGGTCTAACGCGTGCGCAAAATGCGGACGGATTTGGTCTTCGCGCCGACGAACTCGGACTCCTGCGCAATGGAAGGCTTAGCCTCTCTCCGGGCCGCTTAGCTGCTCTGGGAAAGATGCACCCCACCGTTGGCCAAGTAATTTCGTGGCCCTTTGCCCTTTTGACGTCCGGACCACTTTCCGCAGGCACGCTCCGGAAGCTCATGGCGCCCTTCATCCAGGGGGACTCATCTTTCCTAGAATGGGATTCACCCGTCATACGAGCGAATTCACGCTTTCGGACCTATCGTTTCGGGAGCCCACACGACCAGGTATGCTGCGGCTCCGAAGGAGGAATTGTGTATCACGACCTGGAGCGCCTGTACGAGCGCGGTGACCCAATGGGATTCTTCGCCATCGTTGAGGCTTTTCGATCAAAAGCGCTGAATCGCGACACGGATAGCCAATGGATCACCGCCCATTGGATGATCAAAGCACTCCCTGGTCTATGCCGTCACTCGGCCGCCAAGCCCCACTCTGCAGAGGTCATCGCGTTGACGAACGCGCTTCTCCGCCACCTTCCGGATACGTGCTGGCCCATTCAGATCGACGAGCACATCCTCCACAGCCAGATAGCGGCCGCTCTGCATGTCCCCTCACGGAATGCTCGCGATCGAGCCGCCGCTCTTGGCAAAACCGTTCCCGAGCCTCTAGAGCCCTTTGTTCATCACAAGCTGATTCATTGCGACGAAATGGAAGCGCCCGCCCTGCCGTCGTTTGCGCTACCGAAATGCACGGCGGCGCTTTGAAGAACCAGCAGCTTGGCTTGCCGCCTCTCCGCCGAGCCAGAGAACCCCAAATTAATGCCGATCCCGCAACTTCGAAACGGCACCCCTCATAGCAGCGTCATGCGAACGCTGCAATCCAATCCAATATCCTAGGCTTGTTCCGAAGTAGCCCGACAGGCGCCGGTCAATCTCGGCCGTTATAGGACGCTTGCCGGCAAGAAGCTGCTCGATACAATCCTCTGGCAGCCCGACGAAGCCAGCGAGCTCACTCTGGGAGAGGCCCAACGGAAGCAGGTATTCGTGCAGCAGAATATGACCTGGCTCTGGATAGGGCACCGTACGCATTTTCCACCATTGAAAGCCCGCGGCAGCGCTCCCAGACTACCCCAATCGCGCTTGCGCGTACCAGGGGTGCAAAATACGCGTACCCATGGACCTTACGGCCCACCGAGAGGTCGAAGCAGGAATCGTTAGACTGCGATGGTAGCTCCAGTTTCCATTCAAGAGCAGCGACGCTTCGTACGCGCAGCAACCAACATCGGTCGGTTATTAATCCGGTACCTCTTTGCTCGCAACCAGACCGCACCCGTCACACGTGGTTCCATTCGAGATCGCCAATATGTTGACCCGACCTGCGTCAACTTCTACACCGTGCGCGGACCTTCATCTTGGATACGTGAGCTACTTCGCAACGGGAGAGGGCGTGACTGTGTACGTAGCTGTCGCGGACCGCTCTTCCACGTGTAGGCGGATACTGGAAGAGCGAATTCCGGACTATTTCCGTGCGGGCATCGTAACGGTGCCCATCGACTCGTCCAATGACGCGGAAGCGAGGGGAATCGTGGCGGCTATCCCCGTCGTCGTACTCGAAACACTGGCAGCGACTGCTCGCGGGTCCGGCTACTACTTTTCGGAGCTTCATTACAACCAATCCTGAGCCGAATTCACAAGGGCAGGCCCTCAACTTCTGCAGCCATCGGCCGATAGCGGTGTTGAGCCATAGTTTGAGCCACGGATGAATCTCGACTCTCTCACCGCCATCGCCGGCAGTACAAGCCTACTGACTCTCTCCCTTGCCGTTCTTGGATTCGCATGGATACGTTGGCGGACCGGCTCCAGCCATCCCCTGAACATGCGGATCTGGCGAATTATGACTGGCGCGAATAAGGTCACGCATCCCCGTATACGGCGATACATTGAGGACCAGGACAGCCTTATGGCGTTCCGGGTCAGCTCCGGTATGCAAACGAACTCGATTGAATCCGCTTGCCGAGCAATCGACTTCGTCGTCAAGTATGAGCTGTCCCCGGATCTTCTACGCTCCGCCGGCGACTACTTTGATCCGCACAAGCTGCGAATGGCAAAGACCCCATCCAAATGGGTGATCGCGCGGCGTGCTTTCGGCTTAGGGACTATGACGTTGTTCGTCATGCTGGCGCTCGCTGTATCGACGGAAGACCGCATCCTCGTCAGCCTGAAAAAGACCGGGACCTGGCTTTGGCTGTCCACCGAAGATGCAACCATAGCGACACCAAAGCTCCGCGGCTCCCGGGAGACCCTTACCTTCGCTGAGTGCCCCAAACCCAGCGTTAGCAACTGGACCACAGAAGACATCAAAATCGTCTGTTCTATTCGTTCCGACCCAGCGCTTAGAATATATATTGAGCGAACCAGGAGGATGCAGAAGTCAGTGTTTCTGACCTTGTCCCTCCTTTTGGCAATGGTGGGTGTTACCCAATGGATCGCGTATTTCAAGGCCATTGCCGCCGCGGATCTGGCGAAGGAGTTGGAGACGAAGAATCTAGCCGCTACTGCACGCCCCCGCGATACACAAGCCCTGTTCGAGAACCCAAGTGGTACGCCGCCTCATCATTAGTCCGCAATCGGAGACGGATTGACGCTCGGTGGCAGCGGCCGGGCGCGGAACGGCGGCGAGCAACGGCGGCACGGAATTCACGAGGCGGTTACAGACGGACACGTTAGTCGCAACGGATGATACGCAGGGAGCCCAGGATGCACATCGACGAGCACCATGAGGAACCCAGTATGGGTATCCTACTGAAGTACAAGGGACCATCCGTAGACGACGGCTCTATGGACGTTTATAACGCGGCTGCGAATATGGTCGCCTTCTCCGACTACGTTGTGTCAGCCACCAAGAAGTTGTACGGCGACGTCGACGTCAAGGCCGAAGTCAAGGCGTTTCAGCACGGTTCTTTTGAGACGGACCTTCTCTTCCATGTAGTCGGATTGGGAGCTACCGTTCTGACTGCTGCGCCGGATGTGGGTAGTGTGTTAACCGCGGTCAAGGAATCCCTGGATCTCTTCAGGTTCCTACGAGGAGAGCCGCCGCAGAAGATCGAGCACACAGATCAAAGCAACAACGTCACAGTCACGAACGTTAGGGGCAGCGTTATCGTCGTGCAGACGGAATCCTTGAACCTCACCCTGGACGAGAAGGCAGGCAGAGCCGCCGCACAGTTCGTCGGCCGGGCTCTCTCGACGCCAGGGATCGACGCGATCGAGATCCGCTCTGATGGAAAGGACATCGCCGCGGCGACTCGGGCAGACGCCGAGTTCTTCCACGAGATCGTCGACGAGACTCCAATCGTTCAACAGACCATTCAAATGGGCCTCACAATTCAGGAACCGAGCTTCAAGGACGGTAGCGGCCACAAATGGACAATGTGGGATGGCGATGCATCCCTTCAGTACGCCATGGAGGATGACGAATTTATCTCCCGGATCGACAGCGGAGAATCTTTCCGAAAGGGAGACGTCCTCGTCTGCGATGTCAGGTTTACGCAGACACGGGCTGGCACCAAGCTGAAGATTCAGCGCTCCATTAGCAAAGTACACGACCACAAGGCTGGGCATGAGCAGGCTGAACTGGATCTCCCTGTTGGCCACTAGGGGCGCCACTGGGAAAGACGATCTGGCTGGGACGTCACGGCTTACGCTATCGCTCGCGACGACCCTAATTTACCTACTCCACCGAAGTCCCCACGCCTTGTCGTAAAGCAACCGCTGAGGGTATAGAGGCGGATCATCGGAACCATCCGCGACCGGAATGCCGCCCTCTGGCCTGGCATTGCTGTGGGAGATGCACAGACTATGCGTCCGCTGATCGGGGGCGCCACGCGATCCAGCCCTCCAGCGCGCAGACTATGGCCCACGGACTGCACAAACTACGGCTTCGTAATCATGACACAGAGCCGCGGCCGCTACCGCCCAAAGCGCAGGCCGCTAAAGCTGGCGCGCCATCAACACGGCCGTCACTGGACACAGCCCCTGGAACTGCGGAGAACCAACGATGAACCCGGGCGCCGCTTCACGCGCAACAGGCTCGAACCCCAACTGCTCGAAAAACGGCGCTGCAGTGGTGGTGAGTAGGAACAGCTCCCTTGCACCGGCTGCGCTGGCGTGCCGTTCCACCTCGGCCACGAGCTGCCGCCCCACACCGCTGCCGCGCCCCGACGGCTGGACCGCCAAGGAACGCAGGAGCGCCACACCTGCACTCAACTCATAGCCCACACAGCCGAGCAGATGGCCATCCGCCACTGCGGCCAGGAAGGTCACCGGCCTGCCGGCGCGCAGGTCCGTTGCGGGCAGGCCGCTGGCTTCCAGCAGGGCCAGCACCTCGGGGGACAGTTCGGTCTCGATCACCTTCATGCCGTTGCACTCCCCTCGCCATGGCTCCCGGCTTCATACCAGGCCCGGCTGCGATTGACCATCCGCACGACGGTCAGCATTACCGGGACTTCGATCAGGACGCCAACCACCGTCGCCAGCGCTGCGCCGGAGTGGACGCCAAACACGCTCACTGCGGTCGCCACCGCCAACTCGAAGAAATTGCTGGCGCCGATCAGTGCCGATGGCCCCGCCACCGAATGGGCAACCCCGAGGCGACGGTTCAACAGATAAGCCAGCCCGGCGTTGAAGTAGACCTGCACGAGGATCGGCACCGCCAGGATCGCAATAACCAGTGGCTGGGCGAGAATCTGCTGGCCCTGGAAACCAAACAGCAGGACCAGGGTGGCCAGCAGCGCAGCCATCGAGACCGGCGAGCAACGGCGCAGCGCGGCGTCCAAACGCTCACTGCCACCCGTCTGCAGCAGCCAACGCCGGCCCAGCACCGCGATGACAACCGGCACGAGGATGTAGAGTGCCACCGACAAGCCGAGCGTCCCCCACGGGATGGAGATCGACGACAGCCCCAGCAGCAGCGCTACCAGCGGCGCGAAGGCCACCACCATCAGCGCATCGTTGAGGGCGACCTGGCTCAGCGTGAAGTTCGCATCGCCACGGCACAGGTTGCTCCAGACGAAGACCATTGCCGTGCACGGCGCCGCTGCGAGCAGGATCAGGCCGGCCATGTAGGAGTAGATCTGGTCCGCAGGCAACCATTGCGGGAAGGCCTGCTTGAGGAACAGCCAGGCCAAGAACGCCATCGAGAACGGCTTCACCGCCCAGTTCACGAACAACGTCACGCCGATGCCGCGCCAGTGCCTGCCAACCTGCGACATCGCACCGAAGTCGACCTTGAGCAGCATCGGGATGATCATCGCCCAGATCAGTACGGCCACCGGCAGGTTCACGCTGGCCACTTCCAGGCGGCCGAGGGCGCGAAACGTCTGCGGCATCAACTGCCCGGCCGCAGTGCCGGCGATGATGCACAGCGCCACCCACAGGCTGAGGTGGCGCTCGAAGCGCCCCATGCGCGGCGCCGGGTCAGGCATCGACCTGTTCCTCGGGCTGCACGAAGCCGATGACATCAAGCGCAGCCTTCAGTGTGGCCGGGTCGTCCCAGCTCTCCGGCGCCAACGCCAGGAACGCCAGCAGACGCGCCTTGACGATGCGATGCGCTTCCGCGAACGCTGCCCGCTTGGCGGCCTCGCTGCCGTCCACGGCGGCCGGATCCGGCAGGCCCCAGTGGGTGCGGATGAAGTCCCCGAAGACGACCGGGCAGGTCTCGGCAGCTGCCGAATCGCAGACCGTCACGATCAGGTCCATCGGGGCGCTGCCGGGGCCGGAGAACTCGTCCCAGGATTTGCTGCGCAGCCCGACCGTCGGGATGCCTTCGGCAGCGAGCTGCGCGATGGCATACGGATTCACCTGCCCGGTGGGCTGGCTGCCGGCGCTGAACACCTCATAGCGGTTCCCCGCCCATGCGCGCAGCGTCGCCTCGGCAAGCACGCTGCGGGCCGAGTTGCCCGTGCATAGGAACAGAACGCGGCGCTTCATGGTGTCTCCAGGTCAGCAGTCGCAGCGTCCGTCACCCGGCGGCAGGCAAGCCTCGGGAGATCCGGCGCAGCAGTTGTGGGTGAGATAGGCGATCAAGCCGTTCATGGCATCGAAGTTCGCCCGGTAGCAGACATTCCGGCCCCGACTCTCGCTCTCGATCAGGCCAGCGTTGACCAGTTCCTTCAGGTGGAACGACAGCGTGGCGCCGGGGACCTCAAGCCCCTCGCCGATCTCGCCGGCCATGCGACCTGCCGGCCCAGCCTCGACCAGCATCCGGAACGCGGCCAGGCGAGTGGCATGGCCCAGGGCCGTCAGCGCGCTGATTGCTTCTTTCGTTTCCATAGTTCTAGAATAATCGAATGAATAATCCCGCACAAGACACGCTCGAATCGCTCCCCCACCTTTCGACCCATCACCTGCCGGCAAGCTCCGGCGGCTTGGCGAACGGCGCCCATGCGCCGCGCATCCTCCTGCTCTACGGATCGCTGCGCCCGGAGTCCTACAGCCGCAAGCTGGCCCTGGAAGCCGAGCGGATCCTGCGCCACCTGGGTGCGGAAACACGGGTCTTCGATCCGCACGACCTGCCCGTGCTCGACAGCGTCGGCAAGGAACACCCCAAGGTCCGCGAGCTGCGCGAGCTGTGCCAGTGGTCAGAAGGCCAGGTGTGGGTATCCCCCGAGCGGCACGGCACGGTCACCGGCGTGTTCAAGAACCAGATCGACTGGCTGCCGCTGGAAGAAGGCAGCGTCCGCCCGACCCAAGGCAAGACCCTGGCGGTGATGCAGGTCTCCGGAGGGTCGCAATCGTTCAACGTGGTCAACACGCTGCGCGTGCTCGGGCGCTGGATGCGGATGGTCACGATCCCCAACCAGTCCTCGGTGCCGAAGGCCTGGCAGGAATTCGACGAGCAGGGACGGATGAAGCCATCGAGCTACTACGACCGGGCCGTGGACGTGATGGAGGAGCTGGTGAAGTTCACGCTGCTGGTGCGGGATCGCAGCGATTTCCTGGTCGACCGCTACAGCGAGCGCAAAGGGGCGCAAGAGGCTGTCGCGCTGACGCGGGCCGCGGCCGTGATCGAGACCCATGCGCCGCCGGCAAAGGCTGGGGGTGGTTGTGGTTGCTGTAAGACTCGTCCTAGCCCCACGCCGGACTAAATGCGAACTGAGGCAACGACAAGCGCCGTGCCTCGCTCCGGCGGCTCAACGAAGGGCACCTCCCCAGCGGCGCAGCGCATCCACAGCAGCGGCAGCCCGCTGGCGCTCACCGGCAAAGAATCCAGCGGAAAGGTGAGGACTGGTTTTAGGAAGATTCTCGAAGGAAAGAAGGCGCGAACCATAGTCCTCCCTAAGGCGAAACCGACCCATGGGTGACCAGAATCCCCCGAGAGTGCCTTCCTCCATGGCAAGCAACCGGCAGTGCCCGAACTCCATGGCGATGAGCGCTTCCAGTTCGTCGAAGAGGTGCGCACCTTCATCGCTCGTGTAGGCGATATCGCTGGCCTCGCGCTCAAAGATCGGAGCTAAGTAGTGACTGACAGGGGTAACCCACTTCGTCGTGGAGTTGAGAAACTTCCAGCTGCTGACGTCGGAGTAGGCACTAGGAGGCATGATCTCCAGTAGCGCCCTGGGGCCATTGCTATCTGCCACAACCAGGGAGAAGACTCGTTTCACCGTCTTGAAATCTTCAGCCGCCAGCGCTCCAGCGCAGTACCAGTAGAAGCAGAGCGATGCGGGGATGCGCTGCAGCGCTGCCCATACACCCCACGTTGGCTCAGTCGGGCGAGCGGATGCAAACCGCAGCAGCGTACGCTCGCACTCTTTCCGCGTATTCTGAGAGCCCCACCGGCCGCACACGAGCATGAGGCGGCGCAGCCGCTCGGTGGCCGAGATACCGTCTTCAACATAGCTACGCAACCCGTCGTCGCCGCCACCGTTGGCGTAGTTCGGACTCTGTGCGAACTTTTGCTGAGCTGTCTGCGCCTCATGAAACAGCAGATCCGCCCATGCTACCTGCTGCGCGTCCTGGAGGCAGAGGCGCTTTCCAAGGTCGATCAGCATCCGAACGCTGGTCGGGTGCGGGCGGCGGTCCTCGGCAAGGGCCGAAAGGGTAGTTTCCAGCTTCACGAAGAAGGTATCGGCGCCGTCGATTTTCACCACGCGGGCCTTGCGCATAGCGATCAGGTCTCCAGCAGCAGCGGACGGCTCAGTGCGCGAAGCCCAATAAGTTGGATAGCGGCGGCTCTTCACTCGCTCGATCGACTTTCGCAAAGCGTGGTCCCATTCTCCGGACCACCCGCAGACAACTAGGCCGTGGTCGTCAAAAATTTGGTGCAGCAAGCGGTTGAGCTTCTTCGTGTAGTGTTCCAACTCAGGCGCGGTATTGCGAATGCGTGTGTCCATGTAATCGCCATGGATCTTGACGATCGTGCACCGCGACTGGATTAGGGGAATGGCACCGTCCAGCGTGTCGTCGCTGCTGATGACGGTAGGCTGGATACCTTCGCCTGCCAGCGCCTGCTCCAGCAGTCGATCGAAGTTGGTCGTGATGATCACCCGCACCGCGCCGCGAGCCACCAGGCGCGCGATGGCGCGGTGGGCCGCGGTGGGCTGGCGGCCCTCTTCGCCGTCCCTGGCCTCGATGTATGACTGCAGGATCGACCGCCGCTCGTCCGGGGTAGAGGCCGCCGCGTCCAGCAGGGTGGAATAGTCCGGTTCAACGCCCAGAGCTTGGCGGCACCAGGCTGCAGGATCGTCGCCGGCGTCCTCGCCCCGCACTGCGGCCACCCGTCTGACCAGGTCCAGGGTTATTTCCCAGCCGGTGGGGATTCCCGCAGAGCGGGAAAGCCCGGACCCCAGCAGTAGCGCGCACGATCCGGGTGCGTGGTGCAGGGTCAGGGTGAGGGCGTCGAAGGGTTCTAGCTCGAGCACGGGGCTTCCTTGGCAAGATTGGGCTGCGGTTCGTCCTTAAGCCGGCGGCGCGGACCAGTGAATTCTAGAGCAGCCCTGTCGCGACCTAGAGGCTCGGCCAGGCGCAGGACCAAGCTCTCGACACGCAGCCGACGGACCTTGACCTGTTTGGCTCCATAGGGCCCACCCCGCCCCTGGACCAGTCGTACGGAGACCATTTCGTCGTGCATCCGGGTCAGCGCCTTCTCGCGCGAGCTTCACGCATACTTATCCGGAAAGGGTGCTAGTCAAGCCCGCATCGTCCCGCAATGCTTAGATTGCAAGGAGAACGCATGACACATCATTGGCTACGGGCGATGCACCTTGGCCCGCAGAACATTGTCCCAATCACGGCCGAGCGTCATCTGGAGCACGCCGCTGCTCGCAGATGTCTTATCGATGCAGGCGACTTCGAGCGGCGCTACGAACTTCTGAAGGGGAACTTCCTCGCGTGGGAAGACTTTTGCGCCCAATGGGATCTCAGGGCAACTATCGATTTTGACCACACCTACGATCGATGGGCGGCTGTGATTCTGGAGGCGGACCGCCACATCATGAACCTACTGTCGACCGGCAGAACCTATGTTGATCAGGTGGTACGCGATTTCACCTCGTTTGGCGGCGAAGGACATTTCGCCGAGAAAGCAAAAGAGCTCATGCATGCAGCCTACGACCGCTCCTTTGATTACCGCTTCATCTATGAACTTCGGGATCGAGCGCAGCATCGTGCTCTACCGGTGGATGGCATCGATGGCGGAATCCGCCCTAAAGCCGGCGATAGCGAACGAACCCTGTTCTACGCCAGCAAGAAGCGAATTGAATCCGACCGAGGTAAATTCAAGAAGAGAGTCCTTGATGAAGCAGGGGAGAAGATCGACCTCCGCCTGCTTTTGCGCGGCTACATGACGGAGATGAGCAAAATTCATATAGCACTTCGGGAAACCGTTGAGGCAGAGTGCCTCCGCAGCAGAGCGACGATCAACCTCGCCATCAAGGACTACGTCTCGGCCCAGGAGGAAGACGGCAGCTCCGGCAACAAAGCTCTGGGCTTAGCCTCGGTCGTCGAGGCCGAAGATTCTATTTGCGACATAGTTCCGCTATTGCTGGACTGGGACGACGTGCGCGTAAAGCTTGCCGCCACGAATCGATTTCCCATCAAATTCTAGAATGGGATGCAGATTCCACACCCTGACAGATGGGTTAGCCGCACGCTACAGCCTTGGTCGCCGCGAAGTTGTACAACCTTTGGCTCTCCTCGCCGGCAGGCGTCAAGTAGAACGAGCACATAACCCATTGATTAATTTGCGGTTGCACAAACTTTGCCTCTGCGCGGGCGGCGCGCGCGAGCCCTGGCGGTCCTCCAACGACCAAACTATGGCCCACGAACTGCACAGACTATGGGTTTGCGATCATTCTTGTGAGCGGATAGGCAAAGCAGAGCTCCCGCCCAACCCTGTTCAGCCGGGTGCGGAAGGCGACCTGTGCAATGCAAGGCCTAGATCCAAGCAACCTACCTCTCGACTGAAGCAACAACGTGAGTGGCCCGCCCCTTCGTCAATGTCAGCAATCGGCCACAAGCGGAAATTTTCTACCACCTGCTAATTGCTTCCCTCGGTAAGGCTCGCTGAGTAAGTGCGACCGCTCTTGGTGCTCAGCGTGCAAAGGCAGTCGTAGCATGGGAGATCGAAAGGCAGCGACCTTCTATTCACTGAAAAGTCGTAGCGCAGCGTGGCCGAAGCCAGAATGTTTGGATCGAATCCGGCTTTGGCCATCAGCTCGGACAACTTCCCGCGGAGCGCACCAATGACTTGCTGAGCCGCACCAGAAACCGGAGGAACCGCGGTTTGCGTCAAGACATCAATCTCGATGCACTTGTCTGGGAATACGCTGGCGGCCTTGGCTAGATGATGGATGGCGTAGTCATCGCCCCAGTAGTTCAACGTACTGGCGAAATGGTGCGGCAGGTTGTGCGCCACCGACTTCAATGGTTTGAGAGACGCCACTGCGGCACTCTGCTGATGTGCTGGAGCGGAAAATTTAACAACTCGACACATCACCGCCAAGTGTCCGCTCCGGGTCGGAAGCGGACATTAGCAACGCCCGCTGCGGAGGTGGCCGCCTGCTTGCCTACCAAATGTCCGCTCCCTGCCAGGAGCGGACATGCCATCAGTCGAGGACGAGAAAGTGCATTTCAGCCTTCATGGTTCCGTCGCCAAGCGATCTACTTCTCAACCCGCGGAACTCCATTCTCCGAGGCAAGACGCAAGACAGAGTTGGCGCAATCGGGGTTCGCAAAAGCCCGCACGGGGATGCAATGAGCGCATTGCTTGTTGAAGTAAAGAAACACGATTCCGAGGCGCTCACGCGCACGCAGGATTGCTCCCCAGTTTTGCTTCAGCTCTGCCTTGAGCGAGTGGACCTGTAACCCGGCGTGATCAAAAGAGTACGTGTACGGGCCGTTCTTCTGGTCCGCGCGATGCGCACGATACGTATTGACGAGAAACATGAAGGGTACGAACCCAAAGCAAAGCGCGACCAAGATTGCATCCCAGATCGAGTTGCGGCTGGATGGACGGACCATTAGCCAAATCAGGACGATCCCACACAAGGGGAAGAACGAGAGCCATAGCAGGGATGCAGCTGAGCTTAGGGTCAACGCCCAGCCTGCGCGAAGGCGCTCGACGTAGGTGAGCGAAAATCTGGCTTCAAGCGGCGAGGACGTTTCCATGGTGGCTAGAACCGAATGTCCGCTTTGGGTCGAAAGCGGACATTAGCATCGCGCGAGCGGTAAGTGCTGACCCTGACCGCTAATGGCCAGAAGCTGATATGGCCAACCAGCCGGGAACAGCAGTTCTTTTCCATGGTTGTCTGACCGAAATTCTCTCAATGCTTACGCCTCACGGCCATTGTTCTGGAGCTGCGGAGTAGGCTTAAAACGCAGCGCGCCTTTTTCGACAAGATTCCAGGAAGCGGCTGCCAGTAAGATTGTTGCCGGAACGGTGATGGCTAAGAGCTCAAGATAGGGCGTTCTCCTGCCCATCAGAGCGACTCCAATTTGTTGCACAGGCCATGCATAAATGTAGATTCCATACGAAAGATCGCCGAATCTAGAGACGTCTCGCAGGATTGGCCACGATCTCAAGCCAATCGCAACTGTCAGTGACGGAACAATAAGCGCAAGACCTAGCTTTGTCTGATCGATGAGTAAGAGCGCGAATCCCGTCGCCGGCAAGATGACACTTGGCAGTAATTTTCTAAGTTGCGGATATGCGCGCAACAGGCAGCCCGCTGCAAAGTAGAGCCCGAAGTTTGCGAGGAAGCTTGTTTCGTACTCCAGGCCGGATAGAACGAAGTAAGACAGAATTCCCACTGCCAGCAGAAGTGAAAAGTGCCGGGTGACAACTCCTGCCAAGAGAAGTAGCACGTAACAGCAGACCTCGTACTTGATGGTCCAGAGAGATCCATTCATCAGGTGTCGAGGATTCCCAGGGAATCCGTTGAGTCCAAGCGCACCAATCACTGCCATGGTCAACGGTAGAGCCACGCAGAGAGCCGGCAGCATTCGCAAGGTTCGGCGTGCGCAGAAGCGAAAGATGTGTGGATCTTTCAACCAACTGGATGTGACCAAGTAGCCGCTGATTGAGAAAAAGATCAGGACGCCCAGTTTGCCGAGCGAATGGTCTCCGACAATATTCGGCTCCGAACGTCCGGATAGAGCGAACTGATGGCTGATCAAGACCATCAACGCGCCAGCCAGCCGCAGTGCATCAAAGTTATTGCGCCCGGTCGTGCTCATGCTCGCCCCTGATCAATACCAAGAATGGTTCCATGGTGCTCCTCTGTCAGAATCATCCGGGTTCGATAGCGTGCCCTGACTCGGCAGGGCACGGTTCGGCTGATAGAAGTCGTTGGGTCACAGGCAGGCGTTCTGCAAGTGGGAAATTCGCGCCCCGCGCTAGGCCATTCAACGGCTTGCAGAGCCGGTCTCGGGAGAATGGGCGTGCGCGAATGTTTGATACTGATCTTGGCGATTCCCTCCTCCGACCCAGGTCTTTGCGCGAGGGCTGCCAAGTTCATCGCCGCCTTCTCGGACGGAACGGTAGAGGATTGATACTTTCGCGATGTCCGCTGCCGGCCAGTAGCGGACGCTAGGCCGGGATGGCCGGCACCCGGGCAGCTGATGTCCGCTTTCGACCCAACTCCGGCTGAAGTCGGCTTTCGACCCGGAGCACATGGATCGCATGCAGCCACTTCTCGACCAGATTCGGCCAGTCTGCTACCGGATTCGGCGAGGTCCGCACGCCAAAAGCATGGCCGCCCTCGGCGTAGATATGCATCTCCACCGGCACACCCGCGCTTTGCAGCGCGAGGTAGTAGGTAAGCGAGTGGCGCACATCGTCCGTGGGATCGTTGCCCGCCTGCACGATCATGGTCGGCGGGCAATGGGCATCTATCTTCATCGTGGGGTTCATGGCCAGGCCGGGCTTGCCCTTCTCCCACAGGTGGCCTGGATACAGCACAACAGCAAAGTCGGGCACGCTGCTTTGTCGGTCCGCGGCATCAATCGGCGCATAAGTGGCGTCCTGCACATTGCTGACATCCGCCACGATGCGCCCGCCAGCGGAGAAGCCGATCACCCCGATCCTGTGCCGATCCACGCCAAGTGCGCGGGCCTGTTCTCGCAGCAGGCGGATCGCTCTTTGTGCGTCCTGCAGCGCCATCGGCACGGCCGGTATCCTGCGGCAGTTGCATTCATCGGCCCAGTACTCGCCTGAGCCAGGCACGCGGTACTTCAGCAGTACGCAGGTGATGCCCTTGGCGACCAACCAGTCGCAGATCTCGGTTCCTTCCAGATCCATCGCCAGTACCCGGTAGCCACCCCCGGGGAACACGACCATGGCGGCGCCGCTGTTGGGTGCCGTCGGGCGGTAGATCGTCATCGTTGGCCGCGAGACGTGCTCGACGATGGTGACGGACTTCCCGGCCACCTTGCCCTGGCCGAAGCCGAAACGCTCGTCACCCGGAGTCGCGGGCGGCGCCAGCTTTAGCGATTCCGGCCACAGCGGTACCTGCGTGGCGGGTGGCGCCGGCTGCCAGGGGCGGGTCTGCATGTCGATGAGGGGTTGTGAGCCTGTTTCCGCTGCCGGGCAGCAGCCGGCGGTCAGCAGGAACAGCACGGCCGTTGCGACCGCCACGACCAAAGCCTGTCGTCCCTTGCAGGACGGACCAGCCTTCGACATTTCGCGCCCTCCTCATTGAACTTGCGAAGAATCCTGGTCCGTGCGCTGCGGCTGGACAAGGGACAAGAATTTGTCCCAGGCATGAGAAAATCTGTGGGTGCAAGCGCGGGCGCTCTTGACTGTCCAACAAGCGGGCTACGGCTCACGAACTGCACGAACCAGGGGTTCGCGATCAGTTCTGATCGCGCCGTCATGGTCGCATTCAGCGTCCGGACAAAGCCTGTTGCAGGTAACGCGCCGTCACTCCCACACCCGCGACGGCGACATCCCGCGGCGCGCCCTCGGCGACGATGCGGCCTCCCTGGTCGCCCGCACCCGGCCCGACGTCGATCATCCAGTCGCTGTCGGCGACGACGCGCATGTCGTGTTCGACGACCACCACCGTGTTGCCCGCGTCGACCAGCCCGTGTAGTTGCACCATCAGCTTGTCGACATCAAATGGGTGCAGTCCGGTGGTCGGCTCGTCAAGCACGTACAGCGAATCGCCGCGGTGGCTGCGTTGCAGCTCGGTGGCCAGCTTGATCCGCTGGGCCTCGCCCCCGGACAGCTCAGTCGCCGGCTGGCCGAGCCGCAGGTAGCCCAGGCCGATGCCGTGCAGCAACGCCAGGGAGCGCTCGATGGGGGCTTCACCCGCGAAGAACGACAGCGCCTCCTCGACCGTCATGCCCAGCACTTGCGCAATGTTGCGCCCGTTCCACTCGACCTCGAGCGTCTTGTCGTTGTAGCGCTTGCCATGACAGGTGGGACATGGCGCGTAGACGCTCGGCATGAAAAGCATTTCGATGCTGACAAACCCCTCACCCTCGCAGGTCGCGCAACGGCCCTTCGCCACGTTGAAAGAGAAGCGACCCATGCCGAAGCGGCGCGCCTTCGCCGCGCGTGTGCCCGCAAACAACTTGCGCACGTGATCGAACAGCCCTGTGTAGGTTGCCAGGTTCGAGCGTGGCGTACGCCCGATGGGTTTCTGGTCGACATTGACTAGCCGCCGGATGGTGTCGGCGCCTGCGAGGCGGCCGATGGTACGCACTACCTCGTCCGGCGCCGGCATGTCCTCGGGGCTTTCCTCCGCGACCGGCTCGTGGCCCAGGTGCTCTCCCATCAGTTCTACCAGTGCCTGGCTGATCAAGCTGGACTTGCCGGAACCGGAGACGCCTGTGACTGCCGTGAAGCTACCGAGCGGGATTCGCACGTCGAGGCCACGCAGGTTGTTGCGGTGGATACCGACGAGCTGGAGCCAGCCTGACGGAGCCCTCGGCTCCCGCCGACGCGCGGGCCTGGCCCCGAAGAGGTAACGCTGCGTGTGCGATTCGGCGATGTCGCGCAATCCGGCCGGCGGTCCACTGTAGAGAACGCGGCCCCCGTACTGGCCCGCATCGGGTCCCACGTCGACCAGCCAGTCGGCCCGACGCAGCATGCCCAGTTCATGCTCGACGACGAACAGCGTGTTGCCGGCCGACTTGAGCTGGTCCAGCACCGCGTACAGGGCTTCGGCGTCGGCCGGATGCAGTCCCGCCGATGGCTCGTCCAGCACGTAGACCACACCGAACAGATTGGAGCGCACCTGCGTTGCCAGGCGCAGGCGCTGCAACTCACCCGAGGACAGCGTGGGCGTGGAGCGGTCCAGTGCGAGATAGCCCAAGCCGAGCGCCTGCAGCGACGCAATGCGCTCGATCAGGTCCTGGCTGATGCGTTGCGCCGCTATCCGCTTTTCCTCGGACAGGTTCGCGGTGCGCCGCACGTCCGTGCCGCCGGTATGCGGCAGTCCGCCGGCCGCGACGCGCCTGGCAATGTCCTTGCGTCCCGCGGCGCGGCTGCGGGTGGTGGTGGCCACGGGTTCGTCGAAGCGCCCTTGCGCCGCGGGCGTGAGGACTTCGGCGATGCTGGCCAGCGGCAAACGCGACAGGGTTCCGATGTCCAGGCCGGCGAACGTGACCGACAGCGATTCGCGCTTGAGGCGGCGACCGCCGCAGGTCGGGCACGGTGCGCCGGACATGAAGCGCGCTACGCGCCGCTTCATCAGCGGGCTCTGGGTGTTGGCGAAGGTGTCGAGCACGTAGCGGCGCGCACCAGTGAACGTACCCATGTAGCTCGGCTCTGTCTTGCGGCGCAACGCCGCGCGCGTCTCGGCGGGGGTGAAGCCCGCGTACACCGGCACCACCGGCTTCTCCTCCGTATGCAGGATCCAGTCGCGGTCCTTCTTCGGCAAATCGCGCCATGGCTTGTCGACGTCGTAGCCCATCGTCACGAGGATGTCGCGCAGGTTTTGCCCGTGCCAGGCGGGCGGCCACGCTGCAATCGCCCGCTCGCGGATGGACAGCGACGGGTCGGGAACCATGGCCTCGTCGGTGACGGTGTACACGAAGCCCAGGCCGTGGCACGTGGGGCATGCACCCTGCGGCGTGTTGGGCGAGAAATCTTCGGCATACAACATGGGTTGCCGGGGCGGATACGTGCCGGCGCGCGAATACAGCATGCGCAGCAGGCTCGACAGCGTGGTGATGCTGCCCACGGTGGAGCGCACGTTCGGCGTGCCGCGCTGCTGCTGGAGCGCGACTGCCGGCGGCATCCCGTCGATGGCGTCCACGTCGGGCACGCCTACCTGGTCGATCAGGCGCCGCGCATAAGGCGACAGCGATTCCAGGTATCGCCGTTGCGCCTCGGCATAGAGCGTGCCGAACGCCAGCGACGACTTGCCCGATCCCGAGATGCCAGAGAACACGACGAGCGCATCGCGGGGGATGTCGAGGTCGACATCCTTCAGGTTGTGCTCGCGCGCGCCGCGCACGTGAATGGCATGGTCAGCCGCAACTGAGGGGCGGGGCTTGCGTGGCATAGGATCGATTTCCGGCGGCCTGCCATCGACTATCTCATCAACGCGGTTTTCCGCTGCATGGAAGCACCGGCGTTACCTTCTCGCTGCCGTAACACTCCGCGCGACCCACGGGCATATGGTGTCTGCGGTTCGCGGCCGCCGGCCTCGGCGGGCCACTCGATCGATCCTTGGGCGTTCAGGCAGCGATGGGCGTCTTTGTTCCGTTGCATCACCGGGAGACAGCTCATGGTCAAGGTCGCGTTGTTCGTTCGCCTCGAAGCGAAAGCCGGAAAAGAGAGCGAGGTGGAAAGCTTTCTCTTGAGTGGCCTGCCACTCGTCATGGAAGAGCCCGCCACGACCGCTTGGTTCGGGATTCGCCTTGGTCCAACCACCTTCGGGATTTTCGATGCCTTTCCCGACGACGCGGGCCGGAACGCCCATCTGTCCGGCAAGGTGGCGGCGGCGTTGGCTGCGAAGGCCGGGGAATTGTTCGCCGAGCCGCCATCTATCGAGAAAGTCGACGTGCTTGCGGCAAAGCTGCCCGGCTAGGCGAGGGGCCTTCCAGATCCGCAGGCCGCTGATGCCAACCAACGGCGGCTCGAAGCGCCGGGCTCCTGGCTGGTAGCCGGGTCCAGCATGGGCGCGCTCTGGGCGGCTTGCGCAGGAAGTAGGCGTCATGGGCGGCCGCGCGATACAGTCCGCTCGACGCACCGAGCCGCCATCGAGGACCTGATGACCCTGCGCCTCCTGCAAGCCCTGCTGCTGCTATCGCTGCTGCCTGCTGGCCAGGCCTGGTGCCAGGCCACTGCGCGCCCCTGTAGCGTCGAAGAGACGCCCGGCCCGGCATGCCTGCTTTCCCAGACGCCGCTGCCTGCCTTGCCTGCCGGCCCCGTGTTCTGGCACATCGACCGCTTCGACACGCGCGCAGCCGCGGAACGCGCGTCATCGTCGGCCGGCAGTGTCGTCGAGGCCTATGGCGTCATCTGGCGCTTCACGATCGAGCGCAAGGACTGGCGGCCAAAGGGCGGCACGCAGGTGGCGCTCGTCGGACCGTTGCCCGTGCAGCCGGCGGGCGCTTATACGGCCGAATACCTGCGTTCGGTGTTTGCACCCGGCACGAAGGCCCCGCTCCACGTGCATTCGGGCCCTGAAGCGTTCTACGCGATGGAAGGCGATACCTGCCTTGAAACTCCCGATGGCATGCAGATCGGCCGCGGGCCGGGCAACACGCTCCTCATCCGCGGCGGGCCGCCGATGTTGCTGATGGCCATCGGCACGCAGCCACGGCGCGGCTTCGCGCTGATTCTGCACGACGCCACGCAGCCCGCGACGACGCTGATCCACGACTGGCACCCGCAGGGCCTGTGCGAGCAGCAATGGGCGAAGGACCAGACGAAGTAGCCGCACACGCCACCCGGCATCGTGCAAGCCAGCGTGCCTCCTGAACAGCGCGCCCTCGCGGTACCGTCACGCGAGGTGCCAATGGCGTTAACGTGGTCGCGCCTAACGTCGGTGCTCCATCCGAGTTGGAGCACACCATGGCGATCAAGACCATCGAAGACCTGTTCATCCACGAACTGTCGGACATCTACAGTGCGGAGAAGCAGCTTACGCGCGCCCTTCCCCGCTTGGCGCGTGCCGCGAGCAACCCTGACCTGAGCGCCGCCTTCGAGGCGCATCTGGAGGAAACGCAGGGCCAGATCGAGCGGATCGACAAGGTGGTGGAGGCGCTGGACATCCGCCTGAAGCGAATCAAGTGCGCCGCCATGGAAGGCCTGGTCGAGGAAGGCAAGGAAGTCATCGACTCCGTGGAGGAGGGCCCGCTGCGCGACGCGGCGTTGATTGGCGGCGCGCAGAAGGTGGAGCACTACGAGATTGCCGCCTACGGCACGCTGGCCGCCCTGGCGAAACAGCTGGGCTACAAGGACGCGCTGCCGCTCCTGCTGGAAACACTGCAGGAAGAGAAGGCGACCGACGAAAAACTGACGATGCTGGCCAAGGCCGGCGGCAACGCGAAGGCTGCCAAGGCAGCTTGATCCCTTCCGGGGGCGTGCCTTCCGCACGCCCCCACGGCTCGACGGCCTTTCACCACAGGACCCCTTCATGCAGGCTCTCACCTACCAGGGCGCGCGCGACGTGCGCGTTGAGACCGTTCCCGACCCGGCGCTGCTGGCGCCGGATGACCTCATCCTCCGCGTCACGGCCACCGCCATCTGCGGCTCGGATCTGCATATCTATCGCGGCAAGATTCCCGACATGCGCGATGGCGACATTCTGGGCCACGAATTCATGGGCATTGTCGAGGAGGTCGGCCCGGAAGTGACGGCGGTCAGGCCCGGCGACCGGGTGGTGATCCCGTTCGTCATCGCATGCGGTCACTGCTTCCACTGCGCGTTGAACGAATTTGCCGCCTGCGAGACCACCAATGTCGGCCACGGCGCGGCGCTCAACCGCAAGCAGCTCAAGCCACCGGCGGCGTTGTTCGGCTACAGCCATCTCTATGGCGGCGTGCCGGGTGGACAGGCCGAGCTGGTCCGCGTGCCGAAAGCCAACGTGGGGCCGTTCGCGGTGCCTGACGTGCTGGCCGACGAACAGGTGCTGTTCCTGTCCGATATCCTGCCGACTGGTTACCAGGCCGTCATCAACGCCGACATCAAGCCCGGCAGCACGGTCGCGATCTTCGGGGCCGGGCCGGTGGGGTGCATGGCGGCTGCCTGCGCACGCATGCTCGGCGCGACGGTGATCTACATGATCGACCATCACGACTACCGGCTGGAGTTCGCCCAGAACGCATACGGCGTGATCCCGATCAACTTCGACGAGCAGGATGACCCGGCCGCGCAGATCATCGAGGCCACCGCCGGCCGTGGCGTGGACGCTTCCATCGACGCAGTGGGGTTCGAGGCGAAGGGCAGCACCACCGAGACGGTGCTCACCACGCTGAAACTGGAAGGCTCCAGCGGCGCATCGCTGCGCCAGTGCATCGCAGCCACGCGCCGCGGAGGCATCGTGAGCGTGCCAGGCGTGTACGCCGGCTTCATCCATGGTTTCCTGTTCGGCGATGCCTTCGACAAGGGCCTGACGTTCAAGATGGGCCAGACTCACGTGCAGGCCCTGCTGCCGGAGCTGCTGGAGGCCATCGGCGAGGGCCGCCTGCAACCGGAAGAGATCATCACCCACCGCATGCAGCTGGCCGACGCGGCGCAGGCCTACGACATCTTCAACGAACGCAAGGAGGCCTGCCGCAAGGTGGTCCTTACGCCTTGAGCGACGTCAGCCGGGTCCCGCCGGCGACCCGGCGGGACTGACCGAAGCTTCCAGCGCGGCCAGGAAATGGCTGAATCCTGCCGGCGCGCGGGCGTCGCGGCGCGCGCTGGTGCGCACGCAGGGGTCCGCAAGGCACGCGATGCGCAATCCTGCACGCTCGGCGCGGCGCACGAAGTCAACATCTTCTCCGGTCACCTGCGCGTGCATCCCGCCCGCAGCCCGATAGGCCGCGCCGCTGCAGCCCAGGTTGGCGCCGTGGACATGGGGATGGCCGTCGTGCACGCGTTCCCAATGTTCGAAAGCGCGTCGCGTGGCCTCACAGTACCCGCTCCAGCGACCGACGCGCACTGGCCCGCAGAACACTTCGGCATCGCACGCCAGTTGCGCGGCCAGCCAATGGCGCGGCACGTGGGTGTCGGCGTCGGTGTAGGCGAGCCAGTCGGCGCCGCGTCGCAACGCGGCCTCGGCGGCAGCGGCACGCGCCGCACCCACGCCCGGCACCGATGGCACCACTGCGTGCGCGCCCATCTTCGCCACGATCGCGGCGGTCCCATCCGTGCAGCGATCCAACGCCACGAAGACTTCCACCTCGCCCGCGTACATCGCAGGGTGCTCGGCGGCGGCGGCAATCGCGCGCAGGCAGCCGCCGATGTGTCGGGCTTCGTTGTGCGCCGGCACCAGGACGGCGATCACGCCAATCCCTCGCGCGCTGCCAGGCTGGGGCCCGGCCACCAGCCTTCCATCAGCACGTCTTCGTCCTCATAGCGGTGCGTTGCCACGCCGCCCCACTCTTCTGCCAATCGCGCATGTACCGTTTCGGCGTCATGCAGGCGCCCTTCGAACGGGTGCCGCCAGTGGCAGGCAATCAGGCCGCCTTCGCGTGCGGTATCGCGCGATTCGGCCAGGCGGCGCGCGACGGTCGACAGCGTGGCGGCATCGAGGTAGTAGCCCACCTCACTGAACACGATCAGGTCGAAGTGGCCCGGCGGCCACTGGCGCGGCTGCACCGAACATTCGAACGCGAGGTTGGGCGGCGTGCCTGCCGCCTGCGCCTGGGCGATCGCCCGGGGCGACACATCGGTACCCAGCACGAGCTCGCAGCGCTGGGCCAGCATGCGTGTCAGCACGCCGGTCGAGCAGCCCAGTTCCCAACCGCGGTGGAAGCGCCGCTTGGGAAGCAGGGCCAGCAGCAGGTCGCGCTTGCGCTGCTCGTACCAGCGCGAGGCGTAGCCAAAGGGGTCGGGCTCGCGGTACAGGTGGTCGAAGTCGAGGTTCATGTGCGCAGGTAGATCTCGAACGGCCGCTGGAAACGCTGCAGCACCGTCGGCGGGAGGATGGGCGTGGCGGGGGCCGGCGCCACCTCGCCGGTCTGGGTAACGAAGCGGCGCATAGCCGCCGCCTTGCATGCCTGCGCGCGCGCATCGAGTTCGTAACGCAGCAGCCCATCGCCGAACGGCGACTGCGCCGCGTCGGCCCAATGCCAGCCCCATATCGGATATTCGAACAGCGGCAGGCCGCGCTGGCGCGCCACGTCGCGTGCCGCAGCCGAAGCGGCTTCGTGGTCCGGATGACCATCGCGCGCCCAGGTCACGCACAACACGTCGCGCACCGTGCACCTCGCGGCCAGCGCCCGCACCATGTCTGCATGCCGCCCGGCCAATGCGCCGTCGCCCAATGCCAGGTGCCAGACCTCGACGTCCCCGGCCCCGAGGGCAGCCAAGGCGTCGCGCAGCTCGGCACGTCGCGCCTGCGCCAGTCGCGCGGGCGGCCAGGCCGCTTCTTCCGGATACGCGCGCTCGCCGTCCGTCAGCGCCACCACGCAGACTTCGCGGCCGGCGGCAACGGCATCGTGGATCAGCCCCCCGCAGCCCAGCACTTCGTCGTCCGGGTGCGGGGCCACGATGACCAATCGCGAACCGGTCGGCAGCATGTCGTCCAGCAACGCGCCGTCGGCGTCGGCCAGCCAAGGCGCGGCCTGCCAGTCGGCTTCCTGCGTGCCGGCGCCCTGGATCAGGCGTCCGTTTACAGCCCCCATGCATCCTCCGCCTGCGCGGCCAGCTTTCCCAGGCCTTCCAGATCGCGCTCGGCATGATGCTGGCGAATGAACGTCAGCAGGTCGGCACAGCGCTGTGCATGGTCGCCTTCGGCGCACAAGGGGCCGGCGCCCAGCGCGCGGCCACAGCGGTCAACCACTTCGCGGGCGGCGTCTTCGGCGAGGCTGCGCAACCGCATCACCTCGTACTGGTGTGGCTGCGCCGGCGCTTCGTCGATGCGCGCGGCGGTCTCGCGCAGCAACGCCGCCAATGCAGACAGGCGAAAGTCGATTGCACCGAGATGCGCCGCCGCATGCGGATCGCCCGCCACGCGGCGGTCGCCACGCAGGCGCTCGGCAATGGCGCGCGCCGCGCCGAACCAGCAGGCGGCAATGCCCGCCCCGCCATGCCAGAAGCCGGGCCGCGCGATGTACTCGCCGGGTCGCCCCACGACGCGGGCGGTCGTACCGTCGAAATCGACCCGGGCGGTCTCGATGCGCCGCATGCCTATGGCCTGCCAACCGCCTGTATCGATGTGCACCGTGTCGTCCAGTGCCACCGCGACCAACACGCGGGTGTCACCCTCGCGTGCGGTGACCAGTGCGTGCGTCAGCGATGCCGCGGCCGAGCACCAGGACTTGATGCCGTGCAGCCGACCCAGGCGCTGGCCCGGAATGCGATGCATCGCCAGCGTGTCGCTGGGTGGCTCGGCAGCCCATACACCCCAGGTCTGTCCGGGCGCGGGCGCCTCGCCTTCCAGTTCCATCAGGATGGCCTGTGCGTCGTAATGCGCTTCCAGCCATTTGGCCAGGCAGACGTCTTCCGCTGCGAGTGTGGCGAGCACGCGCCAGCGGTCGAGGGTGTGGCCGCTGCCGGGCAGCGGCAACGCCGGCACGCGCTGAAGCCAGTCGGCCGCGCGCGCATCCACGCGTGCGCTGGCGCCAGGTATCGATTCCGCGTGGCTGTGGGAGTGGGAGGCGTGGTCGGGAGCGAGCATCCCTTGAAAGTAGGGGTTGCGGCGTTAAGCCGGGAACGCGAGCGCGTGATCCCAGGGTGATTGCATGCCCTCGGCGGCATGTTCGCCGCTGGCCTAGCCGTCTGTAGAACGCGTCAGCGCCTCCCATGTCGCCATTTCTTCCTCCAATGCGTGCAGCTTGTCTCGCACCAGGGTCAATGCGTCACTCCCCAGCAGCAGGTGGGTGGGCGGCGCGTCGCTTTCGATGATCTGCAGCATCGCGCGTGCGGCTTTCTCCGGGTCGCCCAACTGACGTCCGCTCACCGCCTGCCTGCGCTCGCGGATGGGATCGAACAATGTGTCGTAATCGGCGATGGCGCGCGGCGCGCGCACCATCGAGCGACCCGCCCAGTCGGTGCGGAATGAGCCCGGCGCCACCGCGGTGACATGGATGCCCAGCGCGCGCACCTCCTTTCCCAGCGTCTCGCTGATGCCTTCCAGCGCGAACTTGCTGCCACAGTAGTAGGCGATGCCCGGCATCGTGATGAAGCCGCCCATCGAGGTGATGTTCAGGATCCGGCCACTGCGCCGCGCCCGCATGTGCGGCAGGACGGCACGCATCATCGCCACCGCGCCGAAGACGTTGGTGTCGAACTGCCGCCGCAGATCCTCCAGCGGCGATTCCTCCATCACGCCTTCATGCCCATAGCCGGCGTTGTTCACCAGCACGTCGATGGGGCCCAGGGTGGCCTCTATCTCGTCCACCTGCCTGGGGATGGCCTCGAAGTCGGTGACATCCAGCAAGCGCGCGAAGGCGCGGCCGCGTGCGAGGGCCTCGAAGGCCACCGCCGCCTCGGGGTGCCGCACCGTGCCCACCACCCGGTGCCCGTCCGCCAACGCGGCCCGCGCCAAGGCACGACCAAAGCCGCTGCTGACGCCGGTGATGAGAAACAACCTGGAGATGGTCATGACGCGCACCCGTTTATCTGAGAGGGTGCACAATAAGTAAGACCGGCCTGGTCAAACAGGCCGATAAGCCTGCCATCCATGCCTATTCCTATGAAGCCCACACCTTCCCTGCCTGCCTTGGTGCAGGCCCTGGCGCCCGGCGAGGGTTACACGCTCACGGCTTTGCCTGGCGTGCGGCTACTGCGTTCGGATCGGCCGCTGGCCCAGACGCCGGTGCTCTACGATCCCGGGATCGTGATCGTCGTCCAGGGCACCAAGCGCGGTTACTTCGGCGAGCACACCTATGTCTACGACGCCGACCAATATCTCGCGGTGTCGGTGCCGGTGCCTTTCACGATGGAGACCGATGCGTCGCCCCAGCGTCCATTGCTGGCGCTGTACCTGCATCTGGATTTCCCGCTGGCGGCGGAACTAATGCTGGAGATCGACCGCGTGCAGCACGCGCCGTCGCTGACCACGCCACGCAGCATGGTATCCAGCCCGATGGATGCGGACATGCGGCTGTCGGTGCAGCGGCTGCTGCAGGCGCTCGCGCGCCCGGTGGAGGCTGCGGTGCTGGGGCCGCATCTGTTGCGGGAGCTTTACTTCCGGGTGCTGACTGGGCCGCAGGGCCACACCTTGCGGGCGGCGCTGTCGATGCAGGGCCACTTCGGCCGCATCGGTCGCGCGCTGCAGCGCATTCACGCCCGCTATGCGCAGTCGCTGGACGTGCCCGAACTTGCGCGGGAAGCAGGCATGAGCGCGCCTTCGTTCCATGCCCACTTCAAGGCCGTGACCTGCACCTCGCCCATGCAGTACCTGAAATCCATCCGCCTGCACCAGGCGCGGCTGCTGATGGTGCGCGAAGGCATGACCGCAGCGGCTGCCAGCCATGCGGTGGGCTACGAAAGCAGTTCGCAGTTCAGCCGCGAATTCAAACGGCTTTTCGGGCTGGCACCCACCGGGGAGGTGCGCCGCATGCGCAGCGCCTTCGCGCTGCCACCCGCGCAGGCCAACGCGGATTACGTGTCCTCGCACTGAAGCAACGCGTTGGTCGAGGAAGCACCGGGTGACACCCGCCGTGGATGCCTGCATCATCCTTGTCCGCAAACGGTCTCCCGGTGCCGACATGCTTGATCTGGCCTGCGACGATTTCGAGACCTTCGTGGCTTCACTGCCCGCGGTGCAGGGCCGGTATCTCCAGACCAAGAGAACCGTGCGGACGTGGCGGCTGCGCATCCTGCCGCTGGGCGACGTCACTGTGATGCGGGTACGCGGTGGGGCGGTGAACGTGTTTCATGGCGCCGTGCCCCTGGACCAGCTCAGCCTGTATCTCCCGCTCTCGCCCCCGGATGCGGTGGCGCTGGGGGGCGAGCGCATCGGCCCGGGACGGATCGGGCTGCTGGCTCCCGGCCACGATTACCTGCTGCGTACCGATGCGGTGACCGATTGGCTGGGTATCCACATCCCGCTGGCGTCGGTGCGCCACCGCTTCCACCCCGACGATCCCGTGCTGACCGGCCTGCTGGCGAACGCTGCAGTGATCGACCTGCCGACACCGGTATTGCAGGACCTCGTGTCGCTGGCCGGGCGCCTGCGTGCGGCGGCCAGTGCCATTCCCTCGCCGCTGGCGCCGGACATCGCGCGCAGGCAGGGCGCGCAACAACTGCTGGAAGCGATATTCCTGGCCTTTGCTTCCGCCGGACAGGCAAAGCAACCGCGCCAGCGGCGGGATCGACGGCACCGTCTGGTGGCCCGGTGCATGGCCTGGGTGGAGCAGCGCCTGCTGGAATTTCCGACGGTGGAAGACCTGTGTGCGCTGACCGGCCTGTCGGACCGAACGCTGCGCACGCTGTTCGTGGAGCAGATCGGCTTGGCGCCGCACCAATACCTGATGAAGCGGAGGATGCAGGCCATCCACCAGGCCATGCGCCGCGCACGCGCCACAGACACCGTCACCGCCATCTGCGCGCGTTATGGCGTATGGGACCTGGGCCGCTTTGCCGGGCAGTACCGGCGCCTGTACGGCACGCTGCCCTCCGCGGACCTGGCTCAGGCCAGAACCGCCCCCGTGGCCCGCGGAGCGACCTAGGAGATCAAGCCCTCCGAGCGCAGCGCGCGAATCAGGTCCATCACCGTGGCGACGTCGAATTTCTGCATGGCCGCGTATTTGTGCGACTCGACGGTACGGGTCGACAGGCCCAGTGCGTAGGCCACCTCCTTGGCCCGCATTCCCTGGCCCAGCAGGCGCGCGATTTCCAGTTGGCGTTCGGTGAGCGTCCGCGGCGTGGCCGGGAGCCGGATGCTGGGGGACACATATTGCCGCCCCTGCGAAATCGCATTGACCGCGTTGTGCAGGTCCTCGACGGCCATGGCCTTGCTGACGTACGCGCGCGCGCCTTCGGCCAGCGCCCTGCGCACGAACTCCGCCTCGGTATGCATGGAGACCACCATCAGCGGCGTCCGCAGCGCGGTGGCGCGCGCGGCGCGCAGCACGGCGATTCCATCCACCCTCGGCATCGACAGGTCGATGATCGCCAGCGTGTAGTCGCGTGCGCTGCAGCGACGCAGCAACTCGGCGCCATCGCTGACCAGTTCCACGTTCCACTGGGCTTGGACCAGAAGCGCCGCAATGCCCTCGGCCACGATCCGGTGATCGTCGGCCACGATGATGGTTCGGCCTTCCCCGGCCGGATGTGAAGCAGCCGCCACGCTTGACCCTCGCTCCCGATGGCTGCGAGGTTGAAGGCTGCCTGCCGAAGCGGCTATGGAAAAACGGCGGACTGGGTGCGAGGCACCGCCTGGCACTCCGTGCCGAGGCTCGCGCGGCGGCGTGATGTCTTCACGCCGCTCTCGCACACTTAGGTAGTTTTACTTAGACAAGTCCCGTACATGCTCGGTTGCGGTGCCGACTCGGCATGACCAACGTCGCAACCAGCATCTGCGACGGAGCGCCACGATGAGATACCGGCACACGGCTTTGTCCACGGGCATCGCGCTGGCCCTCGTCCAGGGCGCGCTATCGCCCATGTCGGCGCAGGCGCAGACGCAGGTAGGGCCCGGGACAGTGACATCGACCGTCACCGCCAGCTCCGGCGAGACGCTGGTGGTCGGCAACACGACGATCACCACCGGCGCCAGCGATGGCGTGCGCGCCAATGGCGGCAACGCGACGCTGGACATGCAGAGCGGCGGAAGTCCCGGGGCGATCACGGTGCAGACGACCAGCGGTGTGGCGCTGCATGCCACCAGCGGCACCATCGATGTTCCCCGCGGCATCAATCTGCGTACGGCCAACGGGCGGGCGATGTTCGCGGACGGGGGCGCGATCACGCTGGTCGGAGGCAATGTCGCCATCACCGGCATAGGCCTGCTGGCCGGCGCCAGCGCGGGCAGCATCACCCTCAGCGATACGCGCTACAACGATCCGACCCTGACCAGCGGCACCCAGGGCAGCGGCATCGGCGTGGACGGCACGGGCCTGGTCACACTCTCCGGCGCCAACCGCCTCTACATCGGCCGCGCCGGCGCGGCCGCCAATCCCATCGGGCTGGGCGTGCAGGGAACCGGCGCACGCATCGTAGTCAACAGCGCCTTGCCGATCGTCTTCCAGGGCGCCGGCTCGATGGGCATGTACCTGTACGGCGGCGGCCATATCGATACCAATGCCGCCCTCTCGCTGACGTTCAACGGTGCCAACTCGGTCGGTGTCACGGTGGATGGCGCGGCCACCGATTCGGTGCTGCGCAATGTCACCGCCACGTTCAACGACACGGCCGGCAGTGTCGCCGGTACCGGACTGGTCGCGCAGAACGGCGGCCAGATCAGCGTGGAGAATTTCATCGTGCAAGGGCCCGGCGTCGGGCTGGGCATCTGGGTACAACCCAATTCGACGGTCAACGTCAGCGGCGCCAGCCGCATCGGCGTCACCTCCCAGCGCAATGGCCAGCGCTACATCTTCTCCGCCAGCAGCTCGATGTCGGCCGGGCCGATCTTCGGCGGCGCCGGCGCGCCGAGCTGGCGTGCGGCCGGCCTGGTGCTCGGTGGCACGCTCAACAGCAGCGGCACCACCTGGACCAACACCACCACCGCCGGCCATGGCCTGTACCTGGGGCAGAACGGCACCACCAGCACCGCCAACCTCAATGGCGACAGCGTGACCACCACCGGCGCCCAATCGGCCACGGTCACCACGTATGCGCGTGCCATCGTCAACGCCACCGGCACCACCTTCCGCAACGAAGGCGGTTACGAGGCGTTCTACATGTGGAATTACGGCAGCGCTACCCAGATCACCGGGGACAACGAGGTCCACCTGGTCGACAGCACGGTGACCACGACCGGCTATGCGGACGGTGTCTATACGGTGAACCAGGCGCCCGGCTACCAGAACCGCTTCACGATGCAGGGTGGCTCGATGCAGGCCAGCGGGGCGGCGTTCTACGCCTATGGCCCCTTCAGTGCCACGCTCACCGACACCACCGTCAATGGCACCCAGGCCTTGTTGTTCGGCGGCGAAATGAACGGCACCGGCAACGCCACGCTGGCCGAGTTGGTGGCCACGCGCAGCACGCTCACCGGCCTGGCCGGTGGTGCGACCAACGCCACCACCAACATCACGCTGTTGGACCATTCCCACTGGACCGGCCAGGCGTGGGACCTGAGCAACGCCACCATCGACGCGACCAGTGTCTGGACGATCCCGGAAATCTCCAACCTGTCCGGCCTGGTGAGCAACCAGGGCCGCATCGAGTTCACCGAGCCGGTCAACGACGTCTACAAGCATCTCTACACCCAGTCCTACGCCGGCACCCCCGGCAGCGTCATCGCGATGAACACCTGGCTGGCCGAGGATGACTCGCCTACCGACCAGCTCATCCTCGATGGCGGCACCGCCACCGGGCAGAGCGCACTGGAAATCCACAACAGCGGCGGCGGTGGCGCGCTGACGCTCGGCGACGGCATCCGCGTGGTGGCCGCGCTCAACGGCGCCACCACCGATCCCGGCGCGTTCACCAACAACCAGTTGCTGTTGGCCGGGCCTTACAACTACCGCCTGTATCGCGGAGGGAGCGCGGCCGGCACCGAACAGGACTGGTTCCTGCGTTCGACCCTGGATTGCAGCACGCCCGGCGCACCCGAGCACATCTGCCCGCCTCCCGTGCCACCCCCGCCGCCTCCGCCTCCACCCCCTCCTCCCCCACCGCCGCCGCCCGACCCGCCATCGCCCCCGCCGCCGGATCCGCCTGCGCCCGAGCCGGGGCCGGACCCCGAGCCCCCGCCGGTCGTGCCCGAGCCCGAGGTCACCCCGCCGACTCCACCCGATCCGCCGGAGCCCGGACCGGAACCCACCCCGGACTATCGCGCCGAGGTTTCGCTGTACACCGCACTGCCCGCCATGGCCTTGCGCTACGGGTGGGCGACGCTGGGCAACCTGCACGAGCGCGTAGGCGAGCAGGAACAACTGCGCGCGCGTGGCGACCTGCGCCAGGACCGCGGGTTCAATGGCGCCTGGGTGCGCGTGATCGGCGAGAACGGCGATGTCGAAGGCAGCCGGCGCGGCATCTACGAGGCGGGCGGCCCGCGCTACGACTACGACATCCTGGCCGTGCAGGCCGGCGTCGATGCCTATGCGGAGGAACACGACGATGGCAAACGCGACCACGCCGGCCTGTATGTCGGTCAGGGTCGTATCCGCAGCGACGTCGTCAACTATGACGGCGTGATGGCCGGCCGAAACGAAGTGCGTGGCACCTCGCTGGGCCTGTACTGGACGCGCTACGGCGAGGAAGGCCAATACCTGGATGCCGTATGGCAGGGCACCTGGGGCAAGGCCAAGTCGCGCTCCAGCAACGGCATCCTGCTCGACCGCGACAGTTTCGGCTGGGCCGCTTCGCTGGAAGCCGGCTGGCCCAGGCTTTTCCACGAAGACAAGAGCGAATTGCTCGAACCGCAGATCCAGGTGATCTACCAGCGCATCGACCGCGACGAAAGCCGTGACCCGGCGGCCATCATCCGCTTCCGCGACATGGACTCGCTGGCCGCCCGGCTGGGCCTGCGCTGGGCCAACACCTGGACGCTCGAACCCACCGACGAAGGCATCCGCCGCCTGTTCACCAGCTGGCTGCGGCTCAACGGCTGGCACGAATTCCGCGGACAGCCGGTGACCGAGTTCTCCTCGGCCGACGGCTACGTACCCTTCGAGGCCAGCCTCGAGGGCACGTGGTGGCAGCTCAATGCCGGCATGACCTGGCAGTGGGGTGCTTCGACCACGCTGTACGCCAACATCGGCTACCAGAAGAGCTTTGACCGCGACTTCGATGCGTGGGACGGCAAGGTGGGGCTGCGCTGGAACTGGTGATGGCCACGCGGACCGTTCCGCCGGGCGGGCGGGGCTCTTAAAGTAGGGCCCCCGCCTTTCTGGAGCCGTTCCATGTCCTACATCGCCGATCCCGCCCGCTACGACGGTCGCATGCCTTATCGCCGCGTGGGTGGCAGCGGGCTGGTGTTGCCGGCGGTGTCGCTGGGCCTGTGGCAGAACTTCGGCGGCGTGGACGTGTTCGAAACCGGCCGGGCCATGCTGCGCCGCGCCTTCGACCGCGGGGTCACGCACTTCGACCTGGCCAACAACTACGGCCCGCCCTACGGCTCGGCCGAGGAGAACTTCGGCCGCTGGTTCGCCAGCGACTTCGCCGCGCATCGCGACGAACTGGTGATCTCCACCAAGGCCGGCTGGGACATGTGGCCCGGCCCCTACGGCGGCCCGAGTGGTTCGCGCAAGCACGTGCTGGCCAGCTGCGAGCAGAGCCTGCGTCGCATGGGGCTGGAGTACGTGGACATCTTCTACTCGCACCGCGTCGATGCCGACACGCCGCTGGAGGAAACCATGGGCGCGCTCGCGCACCTGCACCGCCAGGGCAAGGCGCTGTACGTGGGCATCTCCTCCTATTCGCCGGAACTGACCCGCAAGGCCGAGGCGATCCTGCGCAGCGAGGGCGTGCCGCTGCTCATCCACCAGCCCAATTACTCCATGCTCAACCGCGACATCGAGCAGGGCCTGCTGCCTGCGCTGGCAGAACTGGGCGTGGGCTGCATCGCTTTCTCCCCGCTGGCCCAGGGCATGCTCAGCGACAAATACCTCAAGGGCGTGCCGGACGATGCGCGCGCCAACCGCGACGGCTCGCTCAAGCAACGCATGCTCAGCGCCGACAACCTGGAGAGGATTCGTGCGTTGAACGAGATCGCCGCCGCACGCGGGCAATCGCTGGCGCAGTTGGCCATCGCCTGGGTGCTGCGCGATCCGCGCGTGACTTCCGCGCTGATCGGCGCGCGTACCGTGGCCCAGCTCGACAATTCGCTGGACGCGGTGAAGCGGCTGGATTTCAGCGCCGATGAGCTGGCCGCCATCGACCGCTACGCCGGCGATGGCCATGTGGACATCTGGCGGGTCTCTTCCGGTATCGGGCGCGGATCGGCCAGCTGATCGAACATCGGCGGCGGCATCTGCAGGTGCCGCCGCATGAACTGTTCCGCTTTGCCGAAAATGCATATCGAATATTGTGGGTGTTTTGTGCGCAAACCCGCAGTTCTCGGCCAGATTGTCCGTATTCATGCACAAACCCACCTCAAGGCAGTCCAGGGTGCGCCGATAGCTGGAAACCGTTGCCAGCCAAGCGAGCCCTGCCATGCGCTCTCCCGTCCGCGCTTCATCCTCGTTCGTGGGTATCCAGACCAAATTGCTTGGAGCGCTGGGCGTGGGCCTGGCGATCGTGCTGACATGCGGTGTCGCCGGCCTGGCCTCGGCCTGGGCGAACCTCGGCAGCGACCTGCCGCCGGAAGTGGAACAGTTGGCGCTGTCCGAGCAGCTCGGACGCGAGTTCCGCCTGCAGGTGCAGGAATGGAAGAACGTGCTGTTGCGCGGCCACGACGCCGAGCTGCGCGCCAAGCACCTGGCCGCCTTCGACGAGAAGGGCCGCCAGGTCGAAGCGATCGCGGCGCGCGTGGGGGGCGTGGCCGATGCACAAGTGCAGGCGCTGGCGAGGCAGTTCGGCGAACAGCACCGCGCGCTCGACGCCAAGTACCACGAGGCGCTCGGGCCGTTCGAGGCTGCAGGCTATGACGCCAGCGCAGGTGATGCGCTGGTGCTCGGCCTGGACCGCCCGCTCGGCGTCACGCTCGACAAGCTCACGGCGCGCAGCAAGCAGCGCTCGGAGGCTGCGTTGGCCGCCAAGGCGCAGCACGCGCGCAACGTGCTGGTGTTCGCCGGCAGCCTGATGGTCGTGGGTGCCTTGCTGCTGCTGGCCGCGCTCACGGTGTGGCTGCGCCGCTCGGTGATCCGACCGATCATCGAGGCCGCCGCCGCGGCCCAGGCGGTCGCCGAGGGCGACCTGTCGCGGCATATCCACGTCACCACCCGCGACGAGGTCGGCCAACTGGCCGAAGCGCTGCAGCGCGTGACCTCCACCCTGCAACGCCTGATCACCGAGCAGCGCGAGCTGACCCATCGCCATGACATCGGCGAAATCAGTTTCCGCATGAACGAGAAGGCCTTCTCCGGCGAGTACGCGCAGATGGTGCAACAGGCCAACGCGTGCGTGGCCCAGCACATCGGCGTGAAAATGCGGGTGGTCGATGTCATCCAGCACTACGCCATCGGTGACCTGTCGGTGGACATGGACCGACTCCCCGGCGAGAAGGCGGCGATCACCCAGGCCATGGATGCGGTCAAGCGCAGCCTGTCGGATATCAACAGTGAAATCCGCCAGCTGACCCAAGCCGCCGGGCGCGGCGACTTCTCCCGCCGTGGCGACGAAAGCCGCTACCAGTACGAGTTCCGCGAGATGGTCGGCAGCCTCAACGGCCTCATGGGGACCACCGAGAGCAGCTTGCAGGCACTGTCCGCGCTGCTGCGTGCCATTGCCGAAGGCGACCTCACCCAACGCATGGAAGGCGACTTCCATGGCGTGTTCGCCAGGATGCGCGACGATGCCAACGTCTCGGTGAGCCAGCTGACGGACATCGTCGGCCGCATCCAGCAGGCCAGCAGCAGCATCAACCTGGCCGCCGGCGAGATCGCCGAAGGCAACAGCGACCTCTCCCGCCGCACCGAACAGCAGGCCGCCAACCTGGAAGAGACCGCAGCCTCAATGGAGGAACTCACCTCTACCGTGAAGCAGAACGCCGATCACGCCCGCCAGGCCAACCAACTGGCGCAGGGCGCGGCAACGGTGGCTTCGCAGGGCGGCGCGGTGGTCGGCCAGGTGGTCACCACGATGGCCAGCATCGAGGCCTCCTCGAAGAAGATCGCCGAGATCATCTCGGTCATCGATGGCATTTCGTTCCAGACCAACATCCTGGCGTTGAACGCGGCGGTAGAAGCGGCGCGTGCCGGCGAGCAGGGCCGTGGCTTCGCGGTGGTGGCCTCGGAGGTGCGCACGCTGGCGCAACGCTCGGCGAACGCGGCCAAGGAGATCAAGCAGCTGATCGACGATTCGGTCGACAAGGTGGCCGATGGCTCGGCGCTGGTGCACCAGGCCGGGGCCACCATGGGCGAGATCGTCGCCTCGGTGCAGCGCGTGACCGACATCATGGCCGAGATTTCCGCGGCCTCGCAGGAGCAGTCCGCCGGCATCGAACAGGTCAACCAGACCATCTCGCAGATGGACGAGGCTACGCAGCAGAACGCCGCGCTGGTCGAGGAAGCCACCGCCGCGGCACGGGCGATGGAAGACCAGGCCGGCGAACTGACACAGGCGGTGAGCATGTTCCGCCTGTCCAGCGAGCCGGAGATTCGTCGCGCGATCCGCGCGGCGGCCATCGCCGCCGCGGCCTGACGACAGCATCGTGCCGGGCGCCGGGAGGGGCGCCGGGCACAGGGGCGGCACGCGCGCAGGGCAGGATGCCCGCGCGCATGCCGCAAGCACACGGATGTGCAGCACACGGAAGTGCGGAAGGACCGGGGGCTTGCAAACCCATCGGGGATCGCGGCCGGCACGGAAGCCGGCCGCGAATACGAACCTCAGGCCGAGGGCATCTTCGCCAGCAGCTTGTCGAGGGTGATCGGATATTCGCGCACGCGTATGCCAGTGGCATGGTGGATCGCATTGGCCACCGCCGCGCCGACACCGCAGATGCCCAGCTCGCCCACGCCCTTGGCCTTCATCGGCGAGGACACCGGGTCGGTTTCATCCAGGAACACGACCTCCTGGTGCGGGATATCCGCATGCACCGGCACTTCATAGCCGGCCAGGTCGTGGTTGACGAAGAACCCCAGCCGGCGGTCCACCACCAGTTCTTCCATCAACGCCGCACCCACGCCCATCGTCATCGCGCCGATCACCTGGCTGCGTGCCGATTTCGGATTGAGGATGCGTCCCGCCGCGCATACCGCCAGCATGCGGCGCACGCGGATTTCGGCGGTCGCCGCATCCACCGCGACTTCGACGAAATGCGCGCCGAACGTGGACTGCTGGAACTTCTCCGCCAGGTCACCGTACTCGATGCGTTCTTCCGCCACGGCGCGGCCCTGTTTCGCCAGGGCCTCCAACGCGACGTCCCGCCCGCCACCGTGCACGCGGCCATTGCTGAAATCGACCGCATCCACGGCAATGCCGGCGCGCTCGGCCAACACCTGCCGCAGCTTGACGCAGGCCGCATATACGCCGGCAGTGGAACTGTTGCCACCCCACTGCCCGCCCGACCCCGCCGATACCGGGAAGCGCGAATCGCCCAGGCGCACGTCCACGCGCGATACCGGCACGCCGAGCATCTCGGCCGCCGTCTGCGCGATGATCGTGTACGAGCCGGTGCCGATGTCGGTCATGTCGGTTTCCACGCGCACCGTGCCATCGCTTTCCAGCGCCACGCGCGCGGCCGAGGGCATCACCAGGTTGTTGCGGAACGCGGCCGCCACGCCCTGCCCGATCCACCAGCGGCCTTCGCGCGTGCTGGCCGGCTTCGGTCGGCGTTTGGCCCAGCCGAACCGCTCGGCGCCTTCCTGCAGGCAGCGCACCAGCTGGCGCTGCGAGAACGGCCGTTGCGGATGTTCCGGGTCGACCTGGGTGTCGTTGCGGATGCGCAGTTCGATGGGATCCATGCCGAGCTGCTCGGCCATCTCGTCCACGGCGATTTCCAGCGCCATCAAGCCCGGGGCTTCGCCGGGAGCGCGCATTGCGTTGCCTTCCGGCAAGTCGAGCACCGCCAGGCGCGTGGCGGTCATGCGGTCGGCGCCGGCGTAAAGCAGGCGCGTCTGGTTCACAGCAGTCTCCGGCCCGCCCCCGGGCAGGTCGCCCGACCAGCTTTCGTGGCCGATGGCCTGGAAGCGGCCATCGGGGGTGGCGCCGAGGCGGATGCGCTGAATCGTCGCCGGCCGGTGCGTGGTGTTGTTGAACATCAGCGGGCGCGTCAGCATCACCTTGACCGGGCGGCGCACCTGCCTGGCGCCCAGCGCCGCCAGCAGCGCGTCGGCGCGCACGAACAGCTTGCCGCCGAAACCGCCACCGATATAAGGCGAAACCAGGCGCACCTTTTCCTTGGGAATGCCCAACGTCTTGGCGACGTCGCCCACGCCCCAGTCGATCATCTGGTTGGACGTCCACAGCGTCAGCGCATCGGCGTCCCAGCGCGCGATCGACGCGTGGGGCTCCATCATCGCGTGCGCCTGGTCGGGCGTGGTGTAGGTCTGGTCCAGCTTCACCGGCGCAGCGGCAAAGGCGCCGGCGAAGTCGCCCACGGCGGTATCCGGTGGGCCTTGGTCGGACTTGGGCTTGGCCGCGCTGCCCTTGGCGGCGTGCAGGTCGTAGGCGCCGTTTTCGCGTTGGTAGTCAACCTTGATGCGCTGCGCGGCCGCGCGCGCCTGCTCGAAGGTTTCGGCCACCACCAGCGCAATGGCCTGGTGGTAGTGCTCGATGCGCGGCCCGCCGAGCAGGTTGGCGGTATTGAACTTGCCCTTGCCGAGCTTGCCGGCATTCTGCGCGGTGACGATGCCCAGCACGCCGGGCGACTGCCGCGCCGCCGCCAGCTCCATGCTGCGGATCGCGCCCTTGGCGATGCCGGCACCCACCACGTAGCCATAGACGGCGTCAGGCACGGCCTCGTGATGCTCATAGGCGTACGGCGCGGTGCCGGTGGTCTTGCGTGGGCCGTCGATGCGGTCCAGGGGCTGGCCGACCACCTTCAGGCGATCGATGGGATTGGTACCGGCGGGGGTATCGAATTTCATCTCAGGCCCTCGCTTCGTCGAGTACGGCCGCCAGCGTGCGCTCCACCAGCGGCAGCTTGAAGGCGTTCTGTGGCGTGGTGCGTGCGCCGTCCAGCAGGCGCGCGGCGATGCGGCGGGCATCACGGCCCTGCTCGGCCGCCTCCACTCGCCACGGCTGCGGCGCCACGCCGCCCAAGGCCACGCGCAGCGCGCCGTCCTTGCCCACGACCACGCCCACCGACACGATCGCGAAGGCGTACGACGCGCGGTCGCGGACCTTGTGGTAGAGGTGCTGCCCGCCGAGTGGCGGCGGCAGCACGACAGCGGTAATGAGCTCGCCGCGCTCCAGTACCGTTTCCTGGTGCGGGGTATCGCCGGGTGCGCGATAGAACTGCGCCAGCGGAATCTGTCGCGTGCGGCCATCGCCACGCACCGTTTCCACCTGGGCATCCAGCGCGCGCATCGCCACGGCCATGTCGCTGGGATGGGTGGCGATGCAATGTTCGCTGGCCCCCACTACCGCCAGGTTGCGATTGAAGCCCCCCATCGCCGCACAGCCGCTGCCAGGCAGGCGCTTGTTGCAGGCCTGCTGCGGGTCGTAGAAGTACGGGCAACGCGTGCGTTGCAGCAGGTTGCCGGCCGTGGTGGCGCGATTGCGCAGCTGCGCCGAGGCGCCGGCCAGCAATGCGCGCGATAGCAGCGCGTAATCACGGCGCACGCGTGGATGTGCGGCAAGGTCGGCATTGCGGACCAGCGCACCGATGCGCAGTCCGCCGTCGGGCAGGTCTTCCACGCGGTCCAGCGCCAGGCCGTTGACGTCGATCAAGTGCACGGGCGCTTCGATCTGCAGCTTCATCAGGTCCAGCAGGTTGGTACCACCGGCAATGAACCGTGCGCCCGGCGTGCGTGCGGCCTGCGCGGCAGCGGCGGCCGGATCGGTTGCGCGTTCGTAAGTGAAGGCTTTCATGTACGGCCTTCCGCTACTTCGCCAATGGCCTCGGCGATATTGGAATATGCGCCGCAGCGGCACAGGTTGCCGCTCATGCGCTCGCGCAGTTCGCTCGCATCCAGCGGTGTCTTGCCGGTCAGCGAAGCGGAGACGTGGCTGGGCATGCCATTGCGCCATTCCTCCAGCATGCCGACCGCCGAGCAGATCTGCCCTGCCGTGCAATAGCCACACTGGTAGCCGTCGTGCCGAACGAAGGCGGCCTGCATGGGATGCAGCGCGTCCGGGGTACCGAGGCCCTCGATGGTGGTGATCTTCGCGCCTTCGTTCATCACCGCCAGTGACAGGCAGGCGTTGATGCGGCGCCCATCGGCGATCACCGTGCAGGCCCCGCACTGCCCATGATCGCAGCCCTTCTTGGTACCGGTAAGGTGCAGGTGTTCGCGCAGCGCATCGAGCAGCGTGGTGCGGTTGTCCAGCGCGAGCGTGACCGGGCGGCCATTGACCTCCAGGTGCACGGTGCTGCGCGGCGGCGGTTCGGGCGTGGCGGGCAACACCGCTTCGGCGGCCTGCGCGCCCAGTCGGCCGCTGGCGGCGACCCCGGCGGCCGAGACTGCGCCTCCGATCAGGACGCTGCGGCGGCTCATCTTCACGTCGGTCATGGCGACTCCGGGAGGATTGGCTTTGCACAGAGTGGCGCAAAACACCGCAGCGTTCAGTGATCGGGTTGTGAAAGCGGGGTGGAGGCCCCGTCTGCCATGGGCGGTAACGGAGTAGGCTCTGGCCACTTACCGTGAGAGGCCCCGCCATGGCGAAGTACCTCATCTCCTTTCCCAGCGCCGCGATGCAAGTGCCCGACGCCGAAATGCAGGCCGTCAGCGACGATGCGCACGCGGTGATCGAGCAGGCAAAGGCGGCGGGCGTATATGTCTTCGGCGGCGGCATCGACGAGTCGGTACCGCCCGTGCTGGTGTCGGGCGACGGCAAGGTCGCCGAAGGCGGCTATCCGTGGGCGCCGACGCTGGACGGCGGCTTCCTCGTGCTCGAAGTATCCGGGCGCGAGGAAGCGATTGCCTGGGCGGCACGCGTTGCGAAGGCTTGCCGCTGCGCACAGGAGCTGCGGGTCTTCATGTTCGACCCGATGAGCTGAGGGCTGATGCAGCCGTCACGGCTGCATCCCCAGGCCGCAGTTCAATCGCGTGGCGGCGGCGGTGCCACGCCATGTTCCTTCAGGCAGGCATCGATCGCCTCGCGATCAGGATGCACCGGCCCGCCCTTGCCCGGGCCATCGGCGCCGGCCGCTTCCTCGCCCGGCGCCTGCAGACACGCCTGCATGGCCTGCGCGAATGCCGGGTCACGCGGTGGGTGGTGCGCGAAAGGTCCGCCCGGCGGCGGGGGTGGCGAAGGTGGCGGCAACGGCTCCCCGCGCGGACACATGCCCGCGCAGCCGGCGAGCAGCGAAACGGCCAGCAGCAGCGCGCCAGTGCGCCGCGAGGCGGTCGATGGGATCTTCATTCGGTTCTTCTCCTTGGCCATGCGTTTCGCGAAGCGTGGCAACCGGTGATGTCACGGATTTGCCGCCGTTCGTTCAGGGCCGGTCCTTCGATGCCAGCCCTCCCCGGCCCATAGCATCCGCCGGCGCCTTGCCCGCGGTTTGGCCCGGTGTGGCCACGCCGGCCATCGGCTGACACGCATTGACAACCAGCGCCGCCAGGCGCTTCGTATCATGGTGTTCCCCCGTATGGCCGCAGCCGCGGCGCCTTCGCGAGACATCCATGTCTGCTTCGATTCTGGTGGTCGACGACGACCCCGACCTGCGCCGGCTCATCGGTGATTTCCTCGGCGAGCACGGCTACCACGTCCGCACCGCCGAGAACGTCAACGGCATGCGGCAGGCGATGAACGAGCGCCGTGCCGACCTGGTGGTCCTGGACGTGATGATGCCGGGAGAGGATGGCCTGAGCGCGGCGCGCCAGCTGGCCAACGAGCGCAATGCGCCGGCGGTGATCATGCTCAGCGCGCTGGGCGATGACACCGACCGCATCATCGGACTGGAAGTAGGCGCCGACGACTACCTCGCCAAGCCCTGCAATCCGCGCGAACTGCTCGCCCGCGTGCGCGCCCTGCTGCGTCGCAGCCAGCTGCAGGCCGAGTTGTCGGACCACCGCGGCAACGTATACGAGTTCGCCGGCTGGCGGCTGGACGTGATGCGCCGCGACCTGCGCGACCCGACCGGGGTGTTCATCCACCTCTCCGACGGCGAGTTCGGCCTGCTGCGCACGTTCGTCGAGCACCCGCAGCGCGTGCTCAGTCGCGACCAGCTGCTCGACCTGGCACGCGGCCGCGAAACCGACGTCTACGACCGCGCCATCGACAGCCAGATCAGCCGCCTGCGCCGCAAGATCAACGAGCGCGTGCACACCGAGATGATCCGCACGGTGCGCAACGAGGGCTACATGCTGCTGCCGAACGTGGCGCGTTTGTGAGCACGCCGCGGCCGCGCCGGCGGCTGTCGATCTTCGCGCGCACGTTCCTGCTGCTGGCCGGCGCGCTGCTGTTCGCGCAGGGCCTGGGCGTGGCGCTGCTGGTGCTGCGCACGCCGATCTTCGATGCCCCGGCGCATCCGCCGGAAGTGATCGCGCTGCTCAGCACGCGCATGCCGGCCGCCGACGCCAAGCTGCAGGTGCACGAGCAACCGACAATGCCCATGCCCGGGCCGAACCAGCACCGCGAGCCACGCATCGAGGCGGTGATGGCCCGCTGGATGGGCGTGCCCGCCGACAGCGTGCGCTTTTACACCAGCCTGCAGGGGCTGCCGGCCGGGCCCGGTTTCGGGCCGCCGATGCGGCCGTGGGACGGTGGCCCGCCTGCGGCCTCGGCGCCGGACGGCACCGGGTCGGACGAAGCGGCCCGGCAGGCCGCCGAGGCGGCCGCTTTCGCCGACCGCGTTGGCCTGCCCGACTCCGCGCCCGACGACAGCGCCCTGCCGCCGATGCCGCCGCCGCAGTTCGATGCGCGTATGGATGGCGGCGCTGGCTCGGGCGGCAGCCCGTGGCGCCACAGCCCCGGCTTCGACTTCATGGCCGGCAAGAACCAGCTCGATGGCTTCACTGCGGCCGCGCGCCAGGCCGATGGCCACTGGCGTGTCGTCACCTCGCCCGGGCGCCGGCTCAGCGGCGCGTTCAAGTTGCAGGTGGTGCTGCTGTTCGGCGCCGGCCTGCTGCTGATGCTGCCACTGGCGTGGTGGTTCTCGCGCGCGCTCTCCGCGCCGATCCGCCGCTTTTCCGAAGCCGCCGACCGCCTCGGCCGCCATCCCGATGCCGCGCCACTTCCGCCGCAGGGGCCCACCGAACTGGCGCAGGCGGTGGATTCGTTCAACACCATGCAGGCGCGCTTGAGCCGCATGGTCCACGAGCGCACGCAGATGGTGGCGGCGATTGCCCACGACCTGCGCACGCCCCTGGCGCGGCTGGCGTTCCGCATGGAATCGGCCCCCGAGCCGCTGCGCGAGCGCGTGCTCGGCGACATCGAGGAGATGAAGACGATGATCACCGCCGCGCTGGATTTCATCCGCAACGCGCAGCGCGCCGGCCCACGTTCGCGGTTGGATTTCCGCCTGCTGGCCGAAGGCGTGGTGGACGACCTGGCCGATACTGGCGCCGATGCGCGCGTGCTGCCGGGAGAATCGGTGCTGGTGGAAGGCGACCCGATGGCGCTGCGGCGGATGGTCGCCAATCTGTGCGAGAACGCATTGAAGTACGGGGGCAACGCGCGGCTGAGCCTTCACCGCGCCGATGGCCACTGCGTGCTGTGGGTCGATGACGACGGCCCGGGCATCGACCCGGCGCAGCGCGAGCAGCTGCTGTTGCCGTTCGTGCGCGGCGAAAGTTCGCGCAACCGCGATACCGGCGGGATCGGCCTGGGCCTGGCGGTGGCCAACGGCATCGCCACCGCGCATGGCGGGGAGCTGTCGCTGGATAACCGCCCCGAGGGCGGGCTGCGCGCCAGCGTACGCCTGCCCTGCCTGCCGGCGACCGCTTCCTAGTAGGCGAACTCGGCGAACACCGGGTCCACGCTGCCCTGCCAGCGGCCATGGAACAGCGCCAGCTTGCGCTCGGCCGGGGTCAGGCCGCTATCCACGATCTCGCGCAGCACATCCAGAAAGCCGCTTTCGTCCTGGCCATCGGCATTGCGGCGAGCACGCCGCTGCAGGCCGGCGATCGCGATCTCCACCGCGCGGGCGGCCAGGTCGCGCACGGTGCCCGCACGGAACGGCAGCTTGAGCGCGTGCTTCGGCACGCCGTCGCGCAGCGCATGGCGCTCGGCCAGGCTGAAATCCTTGACCAGGTCCCACGCGGCATCGAGCGCCGCGTCGTCGTACAGCAGGCCCACCCAGAACGCCGGCAGCGCGCACAGGCGCGCCCACGGGCCGGCATCGGCGCCGCGCATCTCCAGGTATTTCTTCAGGCGAACTTCCGGGAACGCGGTGGTCATGTGATCGGACCAGTCGCGCAGCGTGGGCAGCGCGCCCGGCAGCACCGGCAGGCGGCCCTGCATGAAATCGCGGAAGCTCTGGCCGCTGGCGTCGTGATAGATGCCATCGCGGTAGGAGAAGTACATCGGCACGTCGAGCAAGTAGTCGACGTAGCGCTCGTAGCCGAAACCGTCCTCGAACACGAAGTCGAGCATGCCGGTGCGGTCGGCGTCGGTGTCGGTCCAGATGTGCGAGCGGTAGCTGAGGTAGCCGTTGGGCTGGCCCTCGGTGAACGGCGAATCGGCGAACAGCGCCGTGGCGATCGGCTGCAACGCCAGCGAAACGCGGAACTTCTTCACCATGTCCGCTTCGGTGGCGTAGTCCAGGTTGACCTGCACCGTGCAGGTGCGCGTCATCATGTCCAGGCCGAGCTGGCCGACCTTGGGCATGTAGGAACGCATGATCTTGTAGCGGCCCTTCGGCATCCACGGCATGTCGGCGCGTGCCCACTTCGGCTGGAAGCCCATGCCGAGGAAGCCCAGCCGCAATTCGCCGGCCACTTCGGCCACCTCGCCCAGGTGCGTGCCGGTCTCCACGCAGGTCTGGTGGATGGTCTCCAGCGCCGCGCCGGAGAGCTCCAGCTGGCCGGCCGGCTCCAGCGTCACCGAGGCGCCGTCGCGCAGCAGCGCGATGGTGTGTCCGTTCTCCTGCACCGGCTCCCAGCCAAAGCGGGTCAGGCCGGTGAGCAGCGCCTCGATGCCCTGGGAACCTTCGAACGTCGGCGGACGCAGATCGTCCAGGCGGAAGCCGAACTTCTCGTGCTCGGTACCGATGCGCCACTGCGCGGCTGGCTTCTCGCCGGAGGCGAGCACCTCGACGAGTTCGCGGCGGTCGGTGATCGGCGTGTCGGCGACGTGGCTGGGGCTCGACAAGGGGCGGGCTCGCTGCAAGGTGGGGCGGAAGGAAGTGCGGCCGGGGGGTGGCCGTCACAAGGGCTCGCACTATAGCCTGAGCCCCGTTCGCGGGACGTTTCGGAACTGACGCTACACATTTCCGTCCACGCTGGCACGATCGTGCTTTGCGCCCCTTGCATCCCCCAGGGAGAGACCATGCCACGCCCATCTCCATTGCCCAGCCGCCATGCGGAAGTCCATCGCGCCGACCGCGTCGGCTGGTTGCGCGCCGCGGTGCTCGGGGCCAACGACGGCATCGTGTCGGTGGCCGGCGTGGTCGTGGGCGTGGCCGCCAGCGGCGTGCAGCCCCAGGCGGTGCTGGCGGCCGGCGTGGCGGCGACGGTGGCCGGCGCGATGTCGATGGCCGCCGGCGAGTACGTCTCGGTGCAATCGCAGGCCGATACCGAAGCGGCGGACCTGGCGGTGGAGCGGCGCGAACTGCACGAGGAGCCGGAGAGCGAGCTGGAAGAACTCGCGGCGATCTACCGCCAGCGTGGCCTGGAAGCCGCGCTGGCGCGGGAGGTCGCCGTGCAGCTCACCGCGCACGATGCGCTTGCCGCCCACGCGCGCGACGAGTTGGGCATTACCGACAGCCTGCGCGCGCGCCCGCTGCAAGCGGCGATGGCCTCGGCGCTGGCGTTCTGCTGTGGCGCCGCCCTGCCGATGGCGGTGGCGACCTTCGCCCCGGCGACGCAGGCGGCCTCGGCCACCACGCTGGCGACGCTGCTCGGCCTGCTGTGCACGGGTGCGTGGGCGGCGTGGATGGGCGGTGCCTCGCCATGGCGCGGTGCGTTGCGCGTCACGTTCTGGGGGGCGGCGGCGATGGCGGCAGCACGCCTGATCGGCGGCTTGTTCGACGTCATGGTATGAAGCACCGGCCATGACCGCCGCACCCGATCCCGCCCTGCCCCTGCTCGCCCGTCTCGCACGGCTGGCCGACTGCGACCGCAGCGACGGATTCGCCTGCATCAACGCGCGCCACGAACATGGCGTGCAGTCGGTGGACGTGCCGCGGCCGCAACTGGCGATCCTGCTGCAGGGCACCAAGCAGGTGCGCTGCGACGGGCACGCGTTGCGCCTGCAACCCGGCGACGTGCTGCTGGTCACGCGCGCGTGCCGCATGGACGTGGTCAACGTACCGGACCCGCATAGCGGCCTGTACCAGACAGTGATCGTGCCGCTGTGCGAGGAAGTGCTGGCCGCCGCGCGCGGGCTGTGGCGTGAAGCGTTGCCCCCGGCCGGGGGCGCGATCGCGGCGATGCCGCTGGCGCCACTCGGCGCGGAGCTGGTGCGCTGGCAGGATGCGTTGGCGCAGGCACGCTATGCCGAAGCACGCCTGTCGCTCACCGCGCTGGTGATCGACCTGTGCCGGCAAGGCCATGGCGCGCTGCTGCTACCGCCGCAACCCAGCCTGGCCAGCGAGCTGCGCGCACTGGTGGCCGCGCAGCCCGCGCGCGACTGGCAATCGCGCGATTTCGAGGACGCATTCGGCCTCAGCGGCGCCACGTTGCGCCGGCGCCTCGCCGAGGAGCACACCGGCCTGCGCGAACTGGTCGCCGATGCGCGGCTCGCGCAGGCCATGGAACTGCTCTACACCACGCGCCTGCCGCTCAAGAGCGTGGCTGCGCGCGTGGGCTACCGCTCGGTCGGCAGCTTCAGCCGGCGCTTCCAGGCGCGCTACCAGCTCGATCCGTCGGTGATCGGCAACGCCACGCGCACGGCGGCCTGAGCGATGCACGACGCAGAGTGAGCGGATCGCGCGCTTGCGCGGCTGCAGGCTGTGCGGGTCGCGGCGCTGCCGCATTTCGATCGGAGTTCCCATGCAGTTCCGTCTGTTCGCCCCGCTGCTCCTGCTGGCCCTGTCATGGGCGCCCGGCGTGCGCGCCGAAGCCCCGCCCCCGACCGACACCCAGGTGCCCGGCGTGTACCGCCAGCAGATCGGCGACCTGCGCGTGACCGCGCTGTTCGATGGCACGGTGGCGCTGGCGCGGCAGGCGCTGGTCGGCATCGAGCCCGGCCGCGTCGCGCGCCTGCTCGACCACCGCTACGTGCCCGAAGACCCGAAGGGCCTGCAGACCGCGGTCAACGCCTACCTGGTGCAGCACGGCCGCCACCTCACGCTGGTCGATACCGGTACCCAGCAGTGCTTCGGCCCGGGCCTGGGCCAGGTGCTGGCGAACCTGCGCGCGGCCGGCTACCGGCCCGAGCAGGTGGATGACATCGTGCTGACCCATGCGCACCCGGACCACCTGTGCGGCCTGCTCGACGAGCAGGGCCACGCGGCCTACCCGAAGGCGGCGGTGTGGCTTTCGCGTGCCGATGCCGACTACTGGCTGGACCCGGCCAGCGAAGCCACCGCGCCGGCGTTCCTGCGCTTCGCCTTCCCGCAGGCACGCAAGGCGGTGGCCCCGTACGCGGCGCGCCTGCATCGTTTCGCGCCGGGGGACGCGCTGCCCGATGGCGTGGTCGCGCTGGACACGCACGGGCATACGCCGGGCCACGTGTCATGGCTGTTCGATGGGGGTGCCGGCGGCAAGCTGCTGGTGTGGGGCGACCTGGTGCACTTCCACGCCGTGCAGTTCACCCAACCGGAAGCCAGCTACGAAGCCGACAGCGACCGCGCCGCGGCGATCCAGTCGCGCCGCCGCATGCTGGCCGAGGCCGCCGACCAGGGCTGGTGGGTCGCAGGCGCGCACCTGCCGTTCCCGGGGCTGGGCCATGTCCGCCGCGAGGGCGAGGCGTTCGCCTGGGTGCCGGGCGAATTCGCGCCGCTGCCCGCGGCGCACTGACGGCTCAGCCGGCCTGCGGCGCCTCGGCGCCCAGGCCGAGCCAGCCACCGACGATGCCGCGCAGCTCGTCCACGCCCTGGCGCGATTCGCTCGAATAGACCTGCACCGTCACGCTGTCGGCCCACAAGGCCGACAGTTCCTTGCGCACCTTCTGCAACGACTGCATCTGCTGGCCGCGGCCGAGCTTGTCGCCCTTGGTGAGCAGCGCATGGGCCGGCAGGCCACGCTCGACCGCGTAGCCGAGCATCTGCTTGTCGTAGTCCTTCAGCGGATGGCGGATGTCCATCACCACCACCAGGCCCTTGAGCGCCTCGCGGGTGCGGAAGTACTTGTCGATGAAGGCCTGCCAGTGCGCCTGCAGGTCCTGCGGCACCTTGGCGTAGCCATAGCCCGGCAGGTCGACCAGATAGCGCTCCGGCTGCACCTGGAAATAGACCAGCTGCTGGGTGCGGCCGGGCGTCTTGGACACGCGCGCCAGCGAGTTTTGCCGCGTCAACGCATTGAGCGCGCTGGATTTGCCGGCGTTGGAGCGGCCGGCGAAGGCCACCTCGTAACCGCCATCCTCGGGGAGCTGGCGGGCGTTGTGGGCCGAGAGCAGGTACTGGGCACGTTCGATGAGTTGCGACATGCGCGTAGGATCGCATGTCCGGGCCGGACACGCCGCTTCGTTGACCGGCGCGCGAGGGCAACGTGATAATCGGGGAAACCTGCGGCCCCCACGCCCCCCAACGCAGACGTCCAGGTCCTTACGGAGCTTTAGCTGATGCGCCACGCTCGCGTGCTTGCCTTTGCCGCTCTTGCCTTACCCGTCATCGCCGCAGTTGCCTACGCCCAGACCGCCGTCGTGCCCGTGCCGGACAACGCACCGGTCAAGATCGCGCCGCTGGTGGTCGACCTGTCCAAGACCCACTGGGGCGACGCCAAGGCCGGCCAGGCCAAGGCCGCCGCCTGCGCGGCGTGCCACGGGCCGGACGGCAACCCCTCGGTGGACACGTATCCGCGCATCGCCGGGCAGAGCGAGCGCTATGTCGCCGAGCAGATCGCACTGATCCGCAACGGCGAGCGCACCAGCGGGGCGGTCGCGGCGATGCTGCCCTTCGTGCAGGACCTCACCGCGCAGGATATGCGCGACCTGGGGGCCTACTTCGCCACGCAGAAGGCCGGCGCCGGCCTGGCCGACGACAGCGTGGTCACCGAAGGGCCGTACAAGGACATGAAGTTCTACGAGATCGGGCAGAAGCTGTACCGCGGCGGCGACGCCTCGCGCGGCATCCCGGCCTGCATGGCCTGCCACGGCCCCACCGGCGCGGGCAACCCGGGCCCGGCGTTCCCGCACGTGGGCGGCCAGCATGCCGATTACCTTGCCCGCCGCCTGCAGGAATACCAGTCGGGCACCGCGCAGCGCACCGCCACCAAGCTGTCCAATATCATGACCACGGTCGCCCAGCCGTTGACCGCGCAGGAGATCCAGGCGCTGGCGAGCTACATGCAGGGCCTGCATGATGCCGCCGACGACGAGGCCGCCGCGGCAATGGCGCAGGCGGGCCCGCCCAGATCCTGAACCTATGGCCGCGCGCGCGGTCCAAGTCAGGCGTCGTTCCCCACCACGCCGGTCCTCAGACCGGCGTTTGTTTTGCCAATGGAGCTGATATGAGCCTGATGTCCCGCGTTCTGCTTGCCGCCCTGGCCCTGGCGCCGCTCGCCGCCCCCGCCGCCGAGCTCACTCCGGGCGTGGACTACACCGAGATCGAAGGCGGCCAGCCGTGGGCGCCGCTGGCGGGCAAGGTCGAGGTGGTGGAGGTGTTCGGCTACACCTGCCCGCACTGCGCGCACTTCGAGCCGACCCTGGAGAAGTGGGCGGCGCGGTTGCCGAAGAACGTGCGCTTCACCGTGGTGCCGGCGACCTTCGGCGGCAACTGGGACGCCTATGCCCGCGCCTATTTCGCCGCCGAGCAACTGGGCGTGGCGCAGCGCACCCACCTGGCGATGTTCCAGGCCCTGCACGAGAAGCAGACCCTGCCGATGCAGAACGTCAGCCCGCAGGAACTGGCGATGTTCTATGCCAGCTACGGCGTGGAACCGGCGCGTTTCATCGAGGCGCTGAAGAGTGATGCGGTCAATGCGAAAATGCAGGCCGCTCGCGCCTTCATCCAGCGCGAGCAGGTGCCCGGTACGCCGTCGCTGATCATCAACGGCGTGTACCTGGTGCGCGGCCGCGATTTCGAGCAGCTGCTTCGCAATGCCGATGCGCTGATCGCCCGCGCGCAGGCCCGCGCCGCGCCCTGAGCCGGCGCTTCAGCCCGCCTTGACCGGGTACCGTGCGATCATGCGGCGCGGCGCCCGCCCCTCCCGTTTTCCCGTTGGAGATCCACCCCGATGAAGACCCGCTTCGCCCTGACCCTGATGGCCCTGTTGCCGATCGCCCTGGTGGCATGCAAGGCGCAGGACGGCAGTGCCGATACCACCACCCCGGCGGCCAGCGCCCCGGCGGCCAGCGAGGCCGCCCCGGCCAGCACCGCGACCACGCCGGCCGAGACGACCGCCCCGGCCAGCGGCGAACAGGCCGCCACCCCGGCGCCGGCCGAGGAAGGCCACCAGCCGCCGGTCAACGCGCAGCCGCCGAGCGGCCCGGCGCCGGTCGAGGGCACCGATTACCTGGTGATCGAGGGTGGCCAGCCGTACCAGCAGGCCGCCGGCAAGATCGAGGTGGCCGAGGTGTTCGGCTATGTCTGCCCGGCGTGCTTCCGCTTCCAGCCGCTGATCGGGCCGTGGAAGGCGGGCCTGCCTTCGGACGTGCAGTTCGTCTACGTGCCGGCGATGTTCGGCGGCACCTGGGATGACTACGCGCGCGCCTTCTACGCCGCCGAGACCCTGGGCGTGCAGGAGAAGACCCACGACGCGCTGTACAACGCCATCCACGTCGAGCAGAGCCTGAAGGGCGAGCGCGGCAAGGATTCGGTGGAGGACATCGCCAAGTTCTACGCCAAGTACGGCGTGGACCCGAAGCAGTTCGCCGACACCATGGCCAGCTTCGGCGTTGCCGCCAAGACCAACCGCGCCAAGCAGTTCGCCGCGCGCAGCAAGATCACCGGCACGCCGTCGCTGATCGTCAACGGCAAGTACCTGGTCAAGGGCACGAGCTACCAGGACATGCTGCGCATCGCCGACCACCTGATCGCGCGCGAGCGGGCGGCCAAGCAGTAAGCAACAAGGCGTCTTACGGTGTCCGATTCCCCCACGAACACGCGCAGGCTGCGGCTGCTGACGGCCAACATCCAGGCCGGCAGCAGCACGCGGCGCTATAGCGACTACGTGACCCGCAGCTGGTCGCACGCGTTGCCGATGGGGCGCAAGCGCAGCAGCCTGGACACCATCGCGCAGCTGGCCGGCGACCGCGACATCGTCGGGCTCAACGAGTCCGACCCTGGCAGCCTGCGTTCGGGCTTCACCAACCAGACCCATTACCTGGCCGAGCGGGCGGGCTTCCATTACTGGAGCCACCAGCCGAACCGGCGCATGGGCGGCGTGGCCTCCAGTGCCAACGGCCTGTTGAGCAAGCTGGAGCCGGTGGAGGTGCAGGACCATGCGTTGCCCGGCCGCATCGGTGGTCGCGGCATCCTGCTGGCGAAGTTCGGCGAAGGTGCGCAGGGCTTGGCGGTGGCGGTGGCACATCTGTCGCTGGGCGCCAATTCGCGGCTGGCGCAGTTGTCCTTCATCGCCGAGCTGTTGTCCGATCACCCGAACGCAGTGCTGATGGGCGACTTCAACTGCGTGGCCGACCGGCCGGAGATGCAGGTGCTGTATCGCCGCACGCGGTTGCAGCCACCTTCTTCGACGGTGCTCACCTTTCCCAGCTGGCGGCCTGAGCGGGCGATCGACCACATCCTCGTCAGCGAGGGGTTGGGCGTCGGGGCTACCGAGGCGATTCCCGCCGCGTTCTCCGACCATCTCGCGATCGGGATGGAACTCGACGTGCCTTCGGAATTGCTCAAGCGCTAAGCGCTGAGGACGCGTTGCGCGCTTGGTTCCCGGCGCGCTTTGACTGCGGCTGTTCGGTTCTGGTCGCGCGGCGTTCGGGGCCAGGGCCTTATCGGGGGACGGCCGAAAGCGGCCATCCATGGCCTCGGGCCTCGGTCGGCGGCATCCATGCCGCCTCACGCCCCCGATAAGGCCCTGGCCCCGAACGCCCCCACAAACTCCCTCGACCGGGCCGCAAATCCTGTTCTGGCTGGCTTTACGGGAGCATGTTCTCTCTAAGCGCAAGCGGTATCGGCTGGAGGAGAGCCCCCTTTGTTAAGGGGGGGCGCGCCGAAGGCGCGGGGGATAGGCAAGGCAGAAGCTGGGGCCCGAAGTTTGCGCAGCAAACTTTGGGGGCAAGGCCCGCGAAGCGGGAATTGCCGCGAACGCCCATCCCCGGCAGGGCGAGGCCCGTACCGTGAGTCAGCGCAGTCAGCCGCCCAAACTTCTCAGAACCGCAGATCCGCCCGCAAATACCAATACCGCCCACCCGGAATATCGTAAGTAGACGGGTCATACCCATTGAGCGAGCACGACAGGCAGATCGGCGGATCCTTGTCGAACAGGTTGTTGACCCCGCCACTCAGCTGCAATCCCGACAGCCACTCGAAGCGGTACCCCAGCTGCACGTCGCTGTACGTCACCGAGCCCATGTCATGCCGGTCGTTGACCGGATCCGGGCACACCGGGAAATCCACCGCGTTGCCGCATGATTCGCGCAGGCCCGATACGTGGCGCATGCGCCAGGTGGCATTCCACGCCCCCAGGTTCCAGTCCAGCGCCAGGTTGCTGCTCCATTCCGGGATCGCGCTGTCGTTGACCTCCACGCCCGGCGACTGCGGCTGCCGCTGGCCAGCCGCACCTACCGCCTCGTAGCGGCCCACGAAGGTGTTCTGCCAGGAAATCTTGAAGCGGCCGATCGTGGTGATCGGCAGCGTCCAGAACACGTCGACGTCCCAGCCGTCGGTCTTGATCGAACCGAGGTTGGTCAGGCGGTTGTTGAAGCCGTTGATGCCGCCGGTGGTGGCTCGCGTGATGCCGTCGCAGTATTCGGCTGCCAGCGTCTGCACGCACAGGTCCAGCTGGGTCTGCGCGTCGATTGCCTGGATGGCGTCGTCCACGTGGTGGCGATAGAACGTGGCCTCGATGTCGAAGCGGTCCGCCCACGGCGCGTTGTTGCCGAACCACGGGCTCCACACGAAGCCGGCGCTGAAGCTGCGCGCACGCTCCGGTTCCAGCGCGCGGTTGCCGCCGGTGGTCACCGAGATCTGCGGGTTGGCCTGCTGGAAGCCGGCCGGCACGCCGAGCGCGGCGCAATTGGCGGCATTGCCGCCGCCCGAGCACGGGTCCACCAGCACCAGGTCGGCACGCGCGGCCGAACCGTACAGCTCGCCGATGGTCGGCGCGCGGAAGCCTTCGGCCCAACTCGTGCGCAGCACGAATTCATCGGTGACCTGCCAGCGCAGGCCGTACTTCGGCGTGAACTCGCTGCCGAAAGTCGAGTAGTCCGAATAGCGGCCGGCCAGGCTCAGGTCGAGGCGGTCGCCAAAGCGCTGGGCCGCGAACAGTGGCACGTTGAGTTCGACGTAGGCCTCGTTGACGTCGTAGCTGCCCGAGGTCGGCTGAGAGGGCACCCCGTTGTAGTGGCCCTCCACCGTCAGCGGGTCCGGCTGGTACCAGCCTTCGTAGCGACGGTGCTCGACGCCGGCCGCGAAGGCCACCGCGCCGGCCGGCAGCTGGAACAGTTCGCTGCTGAGGTTGGCGCTGAAAAGGCTCAGTTCGTTCTGGCTGCGGTCGTGCACGACGGGCTGGATCCAGCGCAGCATCTCCGGGGTGATGCTGCCGGCGCCACCGAAGATGTCCAGCGGCACGCAGCCGGCCACTGCCGCACAGGCGGCCGGGTCGCCCAGTGCCAGGGCGATGTTGTAGATGTCGTAGCTGCCGGTGTTGGTCTGCTCGGCCTTGCTGCGGCTGTACATCGCGTTGACGTCCCAGTACCACGTGCGCCAGGACGTTTCGAACGTGCCGATGAAGCCGGTCGCGAAGTAGTCCGTATCCACGCGCTGCTCGAACACGCGCGGACCGCCTTCCACCGGGCGGCGCCCGATCAGGATCAGGTTGTCCGACGAATCCAGGTCGAAGCCGAACGGGTTGTACGGATTGGCCGCGGAAATGACGATGTTGTCGGCCAGCGGGTTGCCGGTGCCGGCCTCCGGCCCGAGGAAGATCGGCTCGGGCGCGGACTGGTTGCGCGATTCGCGGCGGTTGCCCAATGCCTTCAGGTACCACTGCACGTCGTCGTTGAAGAAGAACCGGAACTGGCCGAACACGCTCTTGCGCTCGGACGGCGTCAGCAGCAGGTTCTCGGTGGCGAAGTTGTAGCGGTCCGCGCTGCTGAAGCAGTGGTAGTCGTCGCTGCGCACGCAGCCGGCGCTGCCGTCGTATACCGGCGTGCCATTGCCGCCGGCATTGGGCGTGAGCGACTGCTGCGCGCCGGTGTTGGGGTCGATGAAATCGAAGCGGCCGTCCGGCGTGGCCGAACTGCCCAGCGCCACGCCGGTGCCGGGCACCGGATAGCGCGATTGCGCGCGGTCGCGCGCCCACACCGGATCCTGCTTCACGTAGCTGGCGCCGAGGAACAGGCTGTAACGGTCGGCCTGGGTGCCCCACGCCAGGTCCACGCCGCGGCTGGTGCCGTCGCCTTCACCGTACTGGCCGTAGTTGAGCGTGACCTGCGCGCCTTCGAACTCGCGCCGGGTGATGATGTTCACCACGCCGGCCACGGCGTCGGAGCCATACAGCGCCGAGGCGCCATCCTCCAGCACTTCGATGCGGTCCACCAGCGCCAGCGGCAGCGTGTTGAGATCCACCGAAGCACCCACGCCGGAGGCGGAGGACTCATTGACCCAGCGCACGCCGTCGACCAGTACCAGCACGCGCTTGGCGCCCAGGTGACGCAGGTCGACCTGCGCCGACCCCGCGCCCACGCCACCGCCGTCGGCCGGGAAGCCGAAATTGCCGGAGGAATTGAACTTGGTGTTGAGCGCCGAACCGGACGCGGTGAGCTGCTGCAATACCTCGCCCACGGACTGCAGGCCGGTGTGCTCGATGTCGGCGCGGGTCAGTGTCTGGATCGGCACCTGGCCCTGCATCTCGGCAGTCTTGATGCGCGTGCCGGTCACCTGGACCTTGTCCAGGGTGCGGGTGGCGTTGGCGGACTCATCGGGGCCGGCGTCCTGCGCCCATGCCGAATATGGCAGCAGCAGCGCGGTGGCCAGGGCGAGGGCGAGTCGGCAGGGATCGCGGCGCAGGATACTCATCCGGTCTCTCTCTCCAAAGGGGATGGGACGGCCGCAGCGTCTCCCTGCGCCGCCGCGGCTTGCCTGCTTTGTAAACAAATCGTGAAGCGGTGACAAGCGTGTGGCACGGGATAGTGCGGCCCGGCACGGGACGGCGCCGCAGGTGATCCGGCTTTTACCCGTTCGCGCGGCGGATTGTCCCGGTCGTGGTGGTGCCGCGGCCTGGAGCGCGGCGCCGCGCCGCGGCGTGCGCTCCGTCCTGCCGGGCTTGCCGGTGCGTGAATGCGAGCGGCGGACATCGCGCATGGATGCGCGCACGCTCGATCCGATCGGCGCCGCGGCCCGCAAAATCACCGGCATCGTCACGACCATTCACCGTGGGCCGGTATCCTTCTTCGTCATGACTACACCGCTGCAATCGATCTTTCTTGCACTCTCCCTGGCCGGGCTCGCCTTCTCCGCCGCCGCCCAATCGCCCGAGGCGCAGCGCCCAGCGATGCGCGCGGCGCTGGAAGCCGCCGAGGCCGGACGCCCGGACGCGGCTGCCAACGCGTCGCTACGCAACAACCCGGTCTACGGATGGCTGGAGTACGCCACGTTGAAGCGCGACATCGATCGCGTGGACAACGGCGCCGCGCAGGACTTCCTGCGCCGCTATGCGGGTCAGCCGGTCGCCGAGGCCTTCCGCTCCCTGTGGCTGCCGGCGCTGGCGCGGCGCGAGGACTGGCCGGCCTTCCTCGCCAACTGGAAACCAACCGACAACGTGGCCCTGCGCTGCGCTGAACTCACCGCCCGGCAGGCCCAGGGCCGGCTCGATGCGCAGTGGAACAGCGACGCGCAGGCGATCTGGCGCGCCAACGGCAAATCGCTGCCCAATGGCTGCGATGCCGTGTTCGCCACGCTCGCCGCGCGTGGCGGACTGGATGCCCCGCTGCGCTGGCAGCGCATCGAAGCGGCCGCCGACGAGCAGCAGCCGGCGGTGATGCGCGCCGCCGCGCAGGGCCTGCCCGCCGCCGAGCAGGCGCAAGCCAACGACTACGCCGCCTTCGTCGCCGCCGCCGACACGCGCGCATTGTCGTGGCCGCGCAGCGACCGCAGCCGCCGGATCGCGGTGGCCGGCCTGTCCGCACTGGCCAAGGCCAACCCGGATGCCGCCGAGCGCCTGCTGCCACAGGTCGGCGACGCGCTGGCGCTCGATGCCACCCAGCGTGGCAAGGTGCTGTACCAGATCGCGCTGTGGACGGTGGCCTCTTACCTGCCCGATTCGGCGCGCCGCCTGCAGGCGGTGCCCGAAGCGGCCTACGACGAACGCCTGCGCGAGTGGCGCGTGCGCGAAGCCATGTCGCGCGGGGATTGGCCGGCCGCGCTGGCCGGCATCGAGAAGATGCCGCAGGCGCAGCGCGACGACTCGCGCTGGCAGTATTTCCGCGCGCGCCTGGCCGAGAAGCTGGGCCGCAGCGGTGAAGCGCAGGCGTGGTACCGCGGTGCCGCGCAGAGCCCGACCTTCCATGGCTTCCTGGCCGCCGACAAGATCGGCCAGCCCTACGTCCTGTGCCCGTGGGAACCGAACGACACCGCGCAGGCGCGCAGTGCCATCGCACGCGACCCGGCGCTGGTGCGCGCACTGGAACTGTTCCAGCTGGACCGCGCCAGCTGGGCCACGCTGGAGTGGAACGACGCCCTCACCCGCTTCGACGACACCCAGCGCCGGCTGGCGGTGGAACTGGCTGGCGAGGTCGGCTGGTTCGACCGCGCGGTGTTCTCGCTGGGCAAGAAGCCGGAAGAGCAGCGCCTGTATACCCTGCGCTTCCCGCTGCACCACGGCGACACCATTCGTCGCGAGGCTGCGCGCAACGGCATCGACCCGGCCTGGGTGGCCGCGGAGATCCGCGCCGAAAGCGTGTTCAACGCCAATGCCCGCTCGCCGGCCAATGCGATGGGCCTGATGCAGGTGCTGCCCGGCACCGGCAACGGCGTGGCCAAGCGCATCGGCCTGGCCAGCTACACCGGTGCATCGAGCCTGTACGACCCGGACGTCAACATCGCCATCGGCACGGCCTACCTGCGCCAGTTGCTGGACAAGTACGGCCAGCCCTACGTGACCATCGCCGCCTACAACGCCGGCCCGACGCCGGCGGCGCGCTGGCTGGACCAACGGCCCTCGCACGACCCGGATTTCTGGATCGAAACGATCAGCTACAAGGAAACCCGCGATTACGTCGCCCGCGTGATGGCCTTCAGCGTGATCTACGACTGGCGACTCAATGGCGACGCCCTGCCGCTGAGCGACCGCCTCGTCGGCACGCTGCAGGACAAGCGCAAGGCTTTCGTCTGCAACACGGCGGCGGCCGCGGCTCCGGCCGGCAGCCGCTGAGCCGCGGCAGCGCCGGCTTCGGGCATCATGGCGCGATGGAGATCTATCTCGTTGGCGGCGCGGTCCGCGATGCCCTGCTGAACCTGCCGGCCGGCGACCGCGACTGGGTGGTGGTCGGCGCCGACCAGGCCGCGATGGAGGCCCAAGGCTACAAGGCCGTGGGCCGCGACTTCCCGGTGTTCCTGCATCCCGAGACCGGCGAGGAATACGCGCTGGCACGCACGGAGCGCAAGACCGGACGCGGCTATCGCGGTTTCGTGGTCGATGCCGACCCCTCCGTGACGCTGGAGCAGGACCTGCAGCGGCGCGATTTCACCCTCAACGCCATCGCACGCGCCGATGACGGCACGCTGGTCGATCCGTATGGTGGCGTGCGGGACATCGAAGCACGCGTGCTGCGGCATGTCGGGCCGGCATTCGTCGAGGATCCACTGCGCGTGCTGCGTGCCGCGAGGTTCATGGCGCGCTTCGCGCCGCTGGGCTTCACGCTGGCGCCGGAAACGCTCGCGCTGATGCGCGAGATCGCCGCCAGTGGCGAGCTCAATGCGCTGGTCCCCGAACGGATGTGGCAGGAACTGCGCAAGGCGCTGGCTTCCGCGCAGCCGTCCGCATTCCTGCGCACGCTGCACGAGGCGCACGCGTTGGGTGCGGTGCTGCCGGAGGTCGAAGCGTTGTACGGGGTACCGCAGCGCGCCGAATTCCATCCCGAGGTGGATACCGGCGTGCACCAGGAGATGGTGAGCGACATGGCCGCGCGATTGCGTCCGGGCGACGCGATGATCGGCTACGCCGCGCTGTGCCATGACCTGGGCAAGGCGCTGACGCCGAGCGACCAACTCCCCCGCCACGTCATGCACGAACAGCGCGGCGTGGCCCCGACGCGGGCGATGAGCGAGCGGCTGAAGGTGCCGCAGGATTACCGGCAGCTGGCCGAGAGCGTGTGCCGCGAACACTTGAACGTGCATCGCATCGCCGAACTGCGTGACGCGACGGTGCACGAACTGCTGGGTCGCTGCGATGGCTTTCGCCGGCCGGAGCGCATTGCGCAGATCGCGGTGGTATGCGAAGCGGACAAACGCGGGCGGCTGGGCAGCGCGGAGGAGGATTATCCGCAGGGCCCCGAGCTGTGCCGGCTGCATGAAGCGGCGCTGGCAATCAACGCACGCGATCTGCAAAACGAAGGCCTGCAGGGGCCGCAGGTCGGCGAAGCACTGGCGAAGGCGAGGATCGCGGCGATTGGCCAGGCCAGGACACTGCGGAAATAGCACGGGCATTTCACCTCGCCCTGCCCAGCCGCCACCCCGCAACTCGTCTGGTCTGCAGGAGCGGCTTCAGCCGCCACTGCCATCCCGATTATTCACGACACCCCGCGTCGGGGCTAAAACCCCTCCTGCAATGGCAGGGCCCACCCGCCAACGCCGATACGCTCAGATCTTGACGTACCACCGCCGCGCATCCATCCAGCGCACGATCGCCCACCACACCGCGACGAACACCACCGCGAACGCCGCCGAGGACACCTCGCGCCCGGCCAGCGGCGCGATCCAGCTGGCGAAGCCGCGCTCGTAGATCGGCGCCCACCAACCCAAGCCCGCCAGCGCATACACCATCAATGCCGAACCGCCGTAGGCGGCAATCGCGTTGACCCCGAAACTGCGCCCCACCGCCGGCCAGCCACGCAGGTCCACCAGCACGTGCACCAGCGCGAGCAGCAGCATCGACACGCCCGCGCTCCACAGCACGTAGGACGACGTCCACAGATTCTTGTTCAACGGCAGCCACACCGACCAGGCCAGGCCCAGCAGCCCGATCACCACGCCGCCGAACACCAGCCAGCGACGATGCCCCTCGCGCAGCCAATCACCCGCACGCAGACCCAGCAACGTCGTCGCCAGTGCGCCCAGTGTGGAAAGCAGGCCTTCCGGGTCGTGCCCCAGCCCAGTCGCGGCGTCGTACTGGTACACCAGTGGGCCGAGCAGCGCGGTATCCACGCGGCTGGCAATGTTCTGGAACGGCGCCAGCGAGCCGCCGGCGAACAGCAACGCCGCCCAGCCCACGAGCAACACGCCGATCAATCCCCACTGCATCCGGGGCTTCATCCACAGCGCCACGCTGCCGACGATGCCGAAGCACAGGCCGATCCGCTGCAGCACGCCCCACGGGCGGAAGTGCGGCTTGTCCAGCCACCACCACGCCAGCAGGTGCAGCAGCAAGCCCAGCCCGAGGATGCGTAGCGCGCGCACCCACACCGTGCGCGTCAGCGCGCCGCGATCGTCGCCGGCAAGTGCACGCGGCACCACGCCCAGCGAAATCGACACGCCCACGATGAACAGGAACATCGGGAAGATCAGGTCGGTGGGCGTGCAGCCGTTCCACTCGGCGTGCTCCAGCGGCCACCACACGTGCGCCCATTCGCCCGGATCATTGACCAGCAGCATCGCCGCCACTGTCAGGCCGCGCAGCGCATCGACCGATGCGTAGCGCGGCGCCTTGCCGGTGGTGGACATCAGTCCGCGCTGCCGGCGATCCAGGTCGCGACGACCTGCAGGTCATCGTCGACCAGCACCAGGTCGGCCTGGTAACCCGGCGCGATGCGGCCATAGCGTTCGCCCAGGCCGAGGAATTGCGCCGGGTAGGTCGATGCCATGCGCGCGGCCTCCTCCAGTGGCAGGCCAAGCAGCCGCACGCTGTTGCGCACGGCGGTGGCCATGTCCAGCGCGGAACCCGCCAGTGCACCAGCGGCGTTGCGCACCACACCGTCCACGGCGGTGATGATTTCACCGTACAGCGAATAGCTCGGATCGTCCGCGCCGACCGGCGGCATCGCGTCGGTGACAAGAAACAGCTTGCCGCGCGGCTTGGCAGCCAGCGCCACGCGCAGGCTGGCCGGATGCACGTGCACGCCGTCCACGATGATGCCGCACCAGCTGCCCGCATCCTCCAGCGCCGCGCCGACCGCGCCGGGCTCGCGCCCTTGCAGCGGCGACATCGCGTTGTACAGATGGGTGAAGCCGGAAATGCCTGCTTCCAGGCCTGCGCGGACCTGTTCGTAAGTGGCCGCCGTGTGGCCGGCCGCGACGATCACGCCCGCGGCGACCAGCGCGCGCACCGTCTCGGCCGGCACCTGCTCCGGCGCCAAGGTCAGCAGCGTCACGCCATTGCGCAGCGAGGCCGCCATCGCCACCTCGGCGGCATCCGGCACGCGGAACTTGCTGGCGTCATGCGTGCCCTTGCGCGCCGGGGCGATGTACGGGCCTTCCAGGTGGATGCCAAGTACGCCGGGCACGCCGGCATCGATGGCCTGCGCGGTGGCGGCGATGGCTTTTTCCATCACCGCCGCGTCGTCGCTGATCAGCGTCGGCAGCATGCCGGTGGTGCCGAAGCGGCGGTGCGCGCGGGCGATCTCCGCCAACGCGTGCACGTCCGGCGTGTTGTTGAACAGGTAGCCACCGCCGCCGTTGACCTGCGCATCGATGTAGCCCGGCAGCAGCGTGTGCCCCTGCAGGTCCACCACGGTGGCCGCGACCACGCGCGGATCATCCAGCGGCACCAGCGCGACGATGCGCCCCTCTTCCACCAGCACCGCCACGTCCTCGCGGAAGCCGTGATCGGTGAGGACCTTTCCGTTGCGCAGCGCGATCGCCATGGCGTCAGACCGTCTCGGTGACCTTGTTCAGATGGGGCGGCAGGTCGGGATTGTGGCCCCGGCGCAGCGCCAGCGCGTTGATCGCGCGATAGAAGCTCTGGATGGTGAGCAGCGGCGTGCACACCGGGTGCGGCGCGGCGGCCAGCGGCAGATCGCCATCCGCGGCGGCCAGCCACACCTGCGCGCCACGCGCGCGGAATTCCTCGGCCACGGCGCGCGTGCCGGCGCCGGTTTCATCCGGCTGCGCGAAGGCCAGCACCGGGAAACCGGCATCCACCAGCGCCATCGGGCCGTGCTTCACTTCGGCCGAGCTGTAGGCCTCGGCATGCAGGCCACAGGTTTCCTTGAACTTCAGCGCCGCTTCCTGCGCGGCGGCCAGACCAAGGCCACGACCGAGCACGAACAGGTTGCGCGCACCGACCAAGCCTTCGGTCAGCGCGCGCCAGTCGGCGGCCCAAGCCTGGCGCAGCGCGGAGGGCAGCGCGTCAAGCGCATGCAGCAGCGACGGGTCCTGCTTCCACAGTGCGCCCAACTGCAGGATCGCCGCCAGCGAGGCGAGGTAGCTCTTGGTCGCCGCCACGCTGCGCTCGGGGCCGGCGCCGAGCGGGATCACCGTATCGGCCAGCTGCGCCAGTGGGGAATCCTCCACGTTCACCAGCGCCACGACGCGCGCGCCGGCGGCCTTGGCAGCCTCGGCATTGCGCAGCAGGTCCGGGCTCTTGCCCGACTGCGAGATCACCAGGTACAGCGCACCTTGCAACGACAGCGGCGCCTCGTACACCGAACCCACCGACGGCGACGCCGAAGCCGTGACGATACCCAGCTGGGTCTCGAACAGGTATTTGGCGTAGGTGGCCGCGTGGTCGGAGCTGCCACGCGCGCAGGTCACCACGAACGGCGGCGGGTTGGCGCGCAACGAGGCGGCCAGCGCCTCGACCGTGGCGCGGTTGCGCGCGAACTGCGCGGCGACGACATCGGCGGTTTCCGCGGCTTCGCGGAACATCAGGGTCTGGTTTTCTTCGGGCAGTGGCATGAGGGGTGGGGGTCAGGTCGGTTCGGGCGGGACGGTGCGCGCCGCGGCGGCCGGTGCGGGCGCGGTGGAACCGCGCACCACCAGCTGCGGCACGAATCCGCGGTTATGCAGCTGCGGTGCCTGCTCGTCGTAGGCGTCGCTGCGCAGCTGGCTGATCAGCAGGCGCGCGGCATGGCGGGCGATGTCCTCGGTGGCCTGCTTGGCGGTGGTCAGCGGCGGCCAGGACTGGCGCGAGAACGGGCTGTCCTCGAAGCCGGCGATGGACAGCTGGTACGGCACGTTCATGCCGGAGGACTTGGCTGCCGCCAGCACACCGGCGGCGATTTCGTCGTTGCTGCCGAAGATGGCGGTGGGCGGCTCGCGCAGCGCCAGCAGGCGGCGTGCGCCACGGAACCCGTCGTCGAAGGTGTAGTCGCCCGGCACGATGAGGTGCTTGTCCACGGTGATGCCGTAGTCGCGCAGCGCGGCCTCGTAGCCGGCATAGCGCTCGCCGCTGGAGCGGTGTTGCGGGCCGCCCCACAGGAAGCCGATGCGTTGGTGGCCGAGCTGGATCAGGTGTTCGGTGATCTCGTAGGCGGCGTCGCGGTCGTCGATGTAGACGCAGGCGCCATCGCCCGGGTCCTCGGTGGCGGCGATGATGCGCACCGTCTTGATCCCGCGCGCGGCCAGGCCGGCCAGCAGCTCCGGGCGTTCGGACATCGGCGCGGTCAGCACCAGCCCGGCCAGGCGCGAGCGCTGCACCCACTCGGCCAGTTCCTCGGCCAGCAGCGGGGAGGTCGAATCGACCGGATTGATCTGCAGGCCGAAGCCGGTTTCGCGGCAGGCGGCCAGCACGCCGTTCTGCACGCCGATGATGTGGTACGGGTTCGGGTTGTCGTAGACCAGGCCGACCACGAACGGCGTGCCGCTGCGCAGGTTGCGCGCGGAGGGATCAGGTTCGTAGTCCAGGTCGGCGATGGCCCGCAGCACCCTTGCGCGGGTGGCCTGCATGACGGACGGCTCGTTGTTGATGACGCGCGAAACGGTCTTCAGCGAGACCTTCGCGCGCTCGGCGACGTCCTTGATCGTCGGCCTGCGCATGGGCTGCTCCGGGGCGGTGGCGAAGGCGTCCATGATGCGCGGTTCCGGGCCTTCGTGCTCAGCCCTGGCCTGCCGGCATGCCGGCCCGGTGGCCGCGCAGCGAGTAGAACAGGATGTACAGGTAGCACGGGACCATCAGCGCGGCGAAGACCAGCTGGAAGTCGTAGTGCTGCTTCAGGATGGCGAATGCCTGCGGGATGATCGCGCCGCCGGCGATACCCATGATCAGCAGCGCCGAACCGGTTTCGGTGAAGCGGCCCAGGCCCTGGATCGCGAGCGGGAAGATCGCCGGCCACATCATCGCGTTGGCAAAGCCCAGCGCGGCGACGAACGCCACCGAGACGTAGCCGTGGGTGAGGAACGCCCCGATGGAAAACAGCACGCCCAACACGGCCGAGATGCTGAGGTAGCGTGCCTGCGAGACCACGCGCGGGATCAGCACCAGGCCGGCGATGTAGCCGGCGAGCATCGCGCCGAGGGTGAAGGAGGTGAAGATCTTGGTGCGGTCCAGCGGCAGGTCGAAACCATGGCCGTAGGTGCCGATGGCATCGCCGGCCATCACCTCCACGCCGACGTAGACGAACAGGCACAGCACGCCCAGCCACAGGTGCGGGAACTGGAAGATGCTGGTCCGACCGCCCGCGCCGGCGGCCGGGGTCGCGTTGGCTTCGGAAGGCTTGAGCTCGGGCAGCGGCGAGAACAGCACGCCGATCGCCAGCACTACCAGCACCGCGGCCATGGCCAGGTACGGCGCGTGGATATTGGCGGCGAACTCGTTGAGCAGCGCGGTCTTCTCGTCCGCGCCCGCTTTGGCCACCTTGTCCGACAGATCGCCGATGCCATGCAGCACCACGGTGCCGATGATGATCGGCGCCAGGATGCCGGCGATCTTGTTGCAGATGCCCATCAGCGCGATGCGCCGCGCAGCGGTCTCGATCGGCCCGAGGATGGAGATGTACGGATTGATCGCCGTCTGCAGCAAGGCCAGGCCGCTGCCGATCACGAACAGGCCACCGAGTGCGCCCGGATACCAGCGCTGCGTGGCGAACTGTCCGAAGGCTGCCGCGCCGGCGGCCATCACGAACAGGCTCAGCGCCAGCCCCTTCTTCATGCCGGTGCGCTTGAGGATCCACGAGGACGGCAGCGCCAGGAAGAAGTACGACAGGTAGAACACCATCAGCACGAGGAAGGCGTTGACCTCGTCCAGGTCGAAGGCCAGGCGCACGAAGGTGATCAGCGGGCCGTTGATCCAGGTGAAAAAGCCGATGACGAAGAACAGCACGCCGACGATGGCGATGGAGGTCATCACGCTGGAGCGTTCGGGAGTGGCGGTGAGTGCGGACATCGGGTGAAAGCTCCTGCGTCGTCGACGGCCGTTGCGGCGGTCTGGCTGGGAACAACGTTGTCACATTTATTCGATGCGCATGGGCCGCTTGTCAACTTCCCGTGATGACTTCAAGCGCCCGGGGCGTGACGCGTCGCAGCAATGCTGCGGCGCCGCATCGATAGTTCCGGGCGCTTTGCCACGCCTGGCTTTGCAGGCGCGCCACGGGCTGTAACCGGTGTCCCCGCCCGGCCGCCTGTTACCCGATTGCGAAAATTTCGTTGCACCCCGTTGACATCGTTGTCAGACCGATTTCACACTCGGCCCCGTCGAGTCCCCTTCCGGGTCCCCGGCGTGCCCCCAGGCAACCAGGAGTCAGTGTGGCTGCAATGTCCCCAGCTTCGACCCCCACCCTGCCGCATGCCGGTCCGTTCCTGGCCGCCGATGTGGGCGGCACGCACGTGCGTATCGGCCGTGTGCGGGCGGGCGCCGATCCGCGCCACCCGGTGGAAGTGCTGGACTACCGCAAATACCGCTGCGCCGATTACGCCAGCCTGGCCGCCATCGTCGGCGACTTCCTGCGCGACAACCCGGGCGTGCAGGATTGCGTGATCGCCAGCGCCGGCTATCCGCTGGCCGACGGCACGGTCATCACCAACAACCTGCCCTGGGTGCTCTCGCCGCGCGCCATCCGCGAGGAGCTGGGCCTGGCGCAGGTCTACCTGGTCAACGATTTCGAGGCGGTCGCCCACGCGGCGGCCTATGTGGACGCCAGCGAGGTGGTCCAGCTCACCGGCCCGGCGCAGGCGCCGCGCGGCCCGACCCTGGTGCTCGGCCCGGGTACCGGGCTGGGCGCGGCGGTGTGGATCCCCAACGACGGCTTCCCGGTCGTGCTGGCCACCGAAGCCGGCCAGGCCGCACTGGCGAGCAACACCGAGCTGGAAATGCAGCTGGTGCGCGAGATGCTGCGCCACCGCAGCCATGTGCCGGTGGAACATGCGATCTCCGGCCCCGGCCTGCTCAATATCTACAACGCGCTGTGCGCGGTGCGCGGCGTGCCGGCCGTGCACGCCACGCCGGATGCGATCACCGCCGCGGCACTGGAAGGCGGCGACCCGATCGCGCACCAGACCCTGGACGTGTTCTGCGGCCTGCTCGGCAGCGTCGTGGGCGACATGGCCCTGCTCTATGGCGTGCAGGGTGGCATCTATCTCGCTGGCGGGATCCTTCCCAAGATCCGCCAGTTCCTGATCGACAGCAGCTTCGTGCAGCGCTTCCTGGACAAGGGATCGATGCGCGAGGCGCTGGAACGAATTCCCGTGAAGTTGGTCGATCACGGGCAGCTGGGCGTCGTGGGCGCCGCCAGTTGGTATCTGGGCCAGAAGGCGAAAGCAGCGTAACCGCAACACCGTGTGGTCGCAGTCCGCGTCGAGGTCGGGGAGGACCGCCACGCACAGCAGCATCGGCGCGCCAAGCAATGCCCGCTAATCCAATTGATTGATGAGGAGAGACATCATGAAATACCGCAAGTCCGTACTTACCTCGGCCATCGTCACCTGTCTTGCGTTCAGCGCGCACGCACAGGAGGCAGGCCAGACCCAGACGGCCACCGACCTGGATACCGTGCAGGTCGTCGGCATCCGCGGTTCGGTGGAGAAGTCGCTGGACACCAAGCGCGATGCCCAGGCCCGTGTGGAAGTGGTCACCGCCGAGGACATCGGCAAGCTGCCGGCCAAGAACGTGGCCGACACGCTGCGCGAACTGCCCGGCGTGAACATCAGCTCGTCCAGCGCCAGCGAAGGCGCTTTCGACGAGGCTGACCGCGTCAGCCTGCGTGGCACCAACCCCAGCCTGACCCAGACCCTGGTCAACGGCCACACCATCGGCACCGGCGACTGGTTCGTGCTGAGCCAGGTGGCCAACGTCGGCCGCAGCGTGAGCTACTCGCTGCTGCCGGCGGAGATCGTCGATCAGGTCGTGGTGAACAAGAGCTCGCAGGCCAAGCTGGTGGAAGGTGGCAGCGCCGGCTCGGTGAACATCATCACCCGCAAGCCGCTGCAGTTCGCCGACAACCTGACCACCGAAGCCTCGGTGGGCGCAGCCTATTCCGACCTGCCCGACAAGACCGAGCCGCAGGTCAGCGCGCTGCTCAACTGGAAGAACGACGCCAATACCGTCGGCGTGATGGTGCAGGGCTTCTACGAGAAGCGCTCGCTGCGTCGTGATGGCCAGGAAGTGGTCGGCGGCTATGGCGTGATCCCGGACGACGCCGCCGTGGTGGCGACCAATCCGGACCTGGCCGGCGTGCTCTACCCGAACCTGCTGGGCGCGGTCTATTTCGATCAGACCCGCGAGCGCAAGGGCGGCGTGCTGGACGTGCAGATCAAGGCCACCGACAGCCTGACCCTGAACCTCAACGGGTTCTACTCCAAGCTGGAAGCGGACAACTACAACCGCAACTACATGATGTGGGCCAGCCAGTTCGTCAACACGCAGGCGCCGAACCCGGGCTACGTGATCAAGAATGGCGTGCTGACCCAGGCCACCTACGCGCCGACCAACAGCGCCACGGTCACGCCGTACGGCGTGTACGACATGATCTCGCGCCCGAACGCCTCGTCCGAGTCCAAGTACCTGACGCTCGATGCCGACTGGCAGGCTTCCGACAACCTGAACTTCAAGTTCCAGGCCGGCACCACCGATGGCAGCGGCAAGAGCCCGACCCAGGACGTGCTGGAAACCGGCACCGCCGGCAATGCCGGCGCCAGCTGGAGCATGGGCGGCCTGGGCGATCCGATCGACTGGTCGCTGGGCGGCGTCAACACGCCGGCCAACCACTTGCCGCAGAACGGCTGGATCTTCGGCGGCCAGGCGATCGACGTGAAGGACAGCGAAGACTGGTTCGCCGCCGACGGCGAACTGTTCGCCAATGCCGACAGCGTACTCAGCTCGTTCGACTTCGGTGTGCGCTACTCCGAGCACGAGCGCAAGAACGACTTCGAGATCGCGCAGGGCCCGAACTTCGCCAGCAACTGGACGGACATCTCGGCTTACCCGACCACCGGTGGCAGCTATCCGGGCGACTACGGCGGCGACCTCGATGGCAACTTCCCGCGCGGCATCTGGTACTACACGCCGTCGCAGCTGGCGCAGATCAACGCCGACTTCGCCAACCGCGATCCGGTCAGCCGCTTCTACTTCTCCGACGTCTACGGCGTGAAGGAGAAGATCTCGGCGGCTTACGTGCAGGCCAACTTCGCCGGCACCGCTTGGAGCGGCAACATCGGCCTGCGCTACGTCAAGACCGACACGGACGTGCATTACAACCAGTCGCTGCCGGTCAACTCCGGCATTCCGGGTGCCATCAGCGGCTCGGCGTTCGGCGACTACCTGCCCACCACCGAGCAGAACGACTACAGCCGACTGCTGCCCAGCGCGAACCTCAAGTTCGACCTGAGCGACGACCTGGTGGCCCGCTTTGCCGTGTCGCAGACCATGACCCGCCCGGATTACTCCGCGCTGGCCGGCTCGCTGTCGCTGGATGACCTGACCCACACCGGCAGCGGCGGCAACCCGCAGCTCAAGCCGATCGTGTCGACCAACTACGACGCGAACCTGGAGTGGTACTTCGCCCCGCGCGCCCTGCTGTCCTTCGGCGTGTTCGCGATGCAGCTCAACGACTACATCAACTTCGGCACCACCACCATCAGCTACAAGGACCAGGCCGCCAGCTACGCCAGTGGCACCGACGTCTATGCCGATTACCAGGTGTCGGTCCCGGTCAACACCAACGGCAACATCAAGGGCTTCGAAGTCGCCTACCAGCAGCCGATCGGCGAGTTCTTCGGCATTTCGGCGAACTACACCTATGCCGACGGCGAAGCCAGCGGCGGTGGCCCGCTCAACGGCACCTCGAAGAACACCTACAACCTGGCAGGCTTCTTCGAGAACGACCGCTTCAGCGCCCGCGTGAGCTGGAACTGGCGTGACGACTTCTACGCCGGCGTCAGCCGCACCGACGAGTTCTACCAAAAGTCGGTGGGCGCGCTGTCGGCCTCGCTGTCGTACCACGTGACCGACTGGATGACCGTCTCGCTCGACGGCCTGAACCTCAACAACCCGGTCTACAAGTACTACACGAACAGCGATGCGGGTTTCCTGCCCTACGCGTTCTATGCCAACGGCCGCCAGTACTACCTGAACCTGCGTTTCAAGTTCTGATGTTGTCTCTCCCAAGGGTGTAGTGCTCCACTGCGGGCCCGGACTCGTCCGGGCCCGCTTTCTTTTCCGGCTTCCCCAACGCCGCCACCGGAGGATCGTTCCGATGACTGCCCGCACTTCCCTGTTGCCGCGCGTGGCCCTGCTGCTGGCCACGCTGGCACCGGCCGCCTTCGCGGCCAATCCGCTTCCCGTCATTCCCGCGCCTGCGCAGGTGCACGCCGCCGAGGGCGGCTTCGCGCTCACCCCGCAAGTGCTCGTGCGTCCCGCCGATGCGGCGGCCGAGCCCACCGCGCGCCAGTTCGTCGAAGGCCTGGAGCGCGGCAGCGGCCTGCGCCTGGCGCTGGCGCCGGCCGGCCGCGCGAAGCGGGGCGAAATCGCCTTCGCGCTCGACCCCAAGGCCAGCACCTCGCCGGAAGGCTATGTGCTGGACATCGACGCCAATGGCGTGCGCGCCCGCGCCGCCGATCCGCGCGGCCTGTTCTATGCCGCAGTGACGCTGTGGCAGCTGGCCCCGGCACGCGGCGAGACCACGGCCGCCGTGCTGCCGGCCGGCCGCATCACCGACGCGCCGCGCTTCGGCTGGCGCGGGCTGATGCTCGATTCGGCACGGCACTTCCAGAGCGTGGCGCAGATCAAGTCGCTGCTGGACGTGATGGCGCTGCACAAGTTCAACACCTTCCACTGGCACCTCACCGACGACCAGGGCTGGCGCATCGAGATCAAGCGCTACCCGCGCCTGACCGAGGTGGGCGGCTGCCGTATCCCGGCCGGCGATGGCGGCATCGGCGCCAATGGCAAGCCGGCACCGTACTGCGGCTTCTACACGCAGGACCAGGTGCGCGAAGTGGTCGCCTATGCGGCCGCGCGCCACATCACCGTGATGCCGGAGTTCGACATTCCCGGCCATGCGACCGCAGCCATCTCGGCGTACCCGGAGTTGGGTGTCAGCGGCAAGCCGATCGAGGTCTCCAACGAGTGGGGCGTGAACACCAACCTGTTCAATGCCGATGAAGCCACGATGCAGTTCCTGGAGAACGTGCTCGCCGAGATGATCCCGCTGTTCCCGGGCCGCTATTTCCACCTCGGTGGCGACGAGGCGGTGAAGGACCAGTGGAAGGCCTCGCCGCGCATGCAGGCGCGCATCAAGGAGCTCGGCCTGAAGGACGAGGAAGCATTGCAGGGCTGGATGCTCAAGCGGTTGGAACGTTTCCTGGTGAGCCACGACCGGCTGATGATCGGCTGGGACGAGATCATCGAAGGCGGCCTGCCGCCGGAAGCGGCGGTGATGTCCTGGCGTGGCACCGAAGGCGGACTCACGGCGGCGCGGCTGGGCCACGACGTGGTGATGGTGCCCTCCTCCGACCTCTACCTGGACTACCTGCAAACCGATTCGCCGGACGAGCCGCCGGGCCGTCCGTCGAACATCGACCTGCAACGCGTGTATGCGTTCGAGCCGGTACCCGCGGCGCTGGAGCCCGCGCAGCGCCACCACATCCTCGGCGTGCAGGCCAACATCTGGACCGAACATTCGCGCAGCTTCGCGCGGGTGGAACATGCGCTGTTCCCGCGCGCGGCGGCGGTGGCCGAGACCGGCTGGTCGCCCGTGGACAAGCGTGACTTCGCCGGCTTCCGCGTCCGCCTGCCGCACCTGCTGGCGCTGTACCGCGCCTGGGGCGCCGACTACGCACAGACCCCGTTCCAGCCGAAGGTCGAGCTCGCGCCGGACACCGCGGCCGGCAAGGTGCGCGTCACGCTCACCGATCGCCTCGGCTACGACGATGTGCGCTACACCACCGACGGCAGCGCGCCGACGGCCGCTTCGCCACGCTACGAAGCGCCGCTGGAGCTCGCCCTGCCGGTAACGCTGCAAGCGGCCTCATTCTGGAACGGCCAGCCGCTGGCCGCACCGGTGAGCCGCACGCTGAGCGCCGAGGGCCTGCGCAGCCGCAGCGACGAAGAACTGGCCCAGTGCACCGGCAAGCTGATGCTTCGCCTGGAAGATGACGGTCCCCGCGAAGGCGAGCGCGCGGTGTTCAACGTGGACATCTTCAACCCGTGCTGGGAATGGAAGCAGGCCGACCTGCGCGGCATCGACGGTGTACAGGTACGTGCCGGCCAGCTGCCCTACTACTTCCAGCTGGCGCACGACGAATCGCACCGCACCTTCCAGCCGTCGCATTCGGCGTACGGCGAACTGGTGCTGCGCGACGGCTGCGACGGCCCGACGCTGGCCAGCGTGAAGCTGCCTGCCAAGCCGGGGGCCGATGGCTTCTCGACGTTGAACGTGAAGCTGCCCAAGGCCGCGCGCAAGGCGCAGGCCGACCTGTGCGTCTACTTCACGGGCGACACGCGTCCGACCATGTGGGTGCTGGACCGGATGACGCTGGTGCCGGCAACGAAGTAAGCAAAAAGCCGGGCCCGCGATGCAGGCCCGGCTTCTTGTAGGGATCGTTTCGATGATGCCGGCGTTCCGACATTCCCCCTTTGCAGGAGCGGCTTCAGCCGCGACCCAGGCAACCCGCGGCCGCGGCTGAAGCCGCTCCTACGTATCGGCAACACCGCGGCCAAACCAATACCGGTCCAGCCGCAGCACCCACTCTCGTGCCGGCGTGCACGCCAGCGACAGGCCCGCCACCACGCCGAGCGTGTTGGCCAATGCATCGAACGGATCGGCGCTGCGATCCACCGTGAATGCGCCCTGCGCGAACTCGATGCCCACGCCCAGCAGCACCAGCCCGAATCCGGCCCACAGCAGCGCCCGCCGCGTGGCGAACAGCTGCACCGCCCAGAACGACAGGCCCACGTAGGTGAGGAAATGCTCGGCCTTGTCGGTGTTCTCGGGCATGTCGGGCATGTCCGGCGGCGGCCCCAGGCACACCACGATCACCGCCAGGATCAGCAGCACCCACACGCCGACCCACACCGCTGGCCGCCGGAACGCACGCAGTGCCACGCTCACAGCCGCCAGGTCAGGTCGCCGACCAGGAACGCGGCCTCGAATTCCACGCCGCTCTGAAAACCCATCACCTGGAAGCGCTCGCCCATCTCGCTGGGCAGCGTCAGCCGCTTGACCTGCTCGCGCAGGCGGACGCGCCCCACTTCATCGGTACGGGTATCTGCCTGTTCCAGCAGCTGGTCCAGCCCGTTGCCGAGCAGGAAGCTGGCTTGGCTGCAGTAGCCGGCCAGCTCGAAGCCCGCCCCGGTGCCCGCTTCGGCGAGCGCGGTGAAGTCCACCGAGGCCGTCAGGTCCTGCAGGCCCGGCCAGCGGTAAAGGTCCTCGTGCATGCGATGGCGATAGAACGCGCGCAGCGTGCCGTCGCTGCGCTGCGCCTGGTAATACTCGCGGCGCGGGTAGCCGTAATCGACGAACAGCATCGCGCCGCGCTTGAGCCCGCCTGCCACGGCCTGGATCCAGTAAGGCAGCTGCGGCAGCACCTCGGAGCGATAGCCATCGGCGAAGGGCGTTTCCAGGTATCGCTCCAGGTGCCGCACGGCGGCGGCAAGCAGCGCGTCGGCCGGCTGCTCGCCGCGGATGAAGCGACCCTGCGCATCGACCTGCACGGTTTCCTCGTAGACCTCGCCGTCGCGCACGGTAAAGCGCGGTGTCGGCAGGGCGTCGATGACTTCGTTGGCGAACAGCACGCCATCCCAGTCATCCGGGAACGGGCCATCCACCCATTCGACCAGGTCGAATACCGGCGGGATCAGCGAACGGCTCAGGCGCTCGCGCTGGCGCTCGCGCAGGTCGGCGCTGGGTTCAAGGATGGCGTAGCGCTCGGGCAGCGCATCGAGTTCGAGCAGCCGCTTGAGCGTGACTTCGGCGAACGCGCCACTGCCACCGCCAACCTCCAGGACGCGTGCTTGCGGACCCAACGCCTGCAACACCGGCGCCAGCGCGCCAGACACCACGGCGGCGAACAGCGGGCCGATTTCCGGGGCGGTGACGAAATCCCCGCTTTCGCCGAACTTGCTCGCGCCGGCGCTGTAGTAACCCCAGCCCGGCGCATAGAGCGAGAGCTCCATGAAACGCGAGAACGGCATCGCGCCGCCTTGGGCGTCGATCTCGGCGCGCAGCAGCGCGGCCAGCGCGTCGCTGTGGGCGAGCGCATCGGTTTCGGGCGTGGGCAGGTCGGGGTGCTGCATGGTGGGGCCAATTGCGTGGACAATGCACAGCATAGCCGAGCAAGGGAAATGGCAAGATGAGCGAAAACGCCAGGACCGTGCTGGTCACCGGCGCCGCGCGGCGCATCGGCGCGGCCATCGTGCGCCGCCTGCATGCGGCGGGATTCCGGGTGGCCGTGCATGCGCATGCCTCCGGAGCCGAATTGGCCGCCTTGTCGGCCGAGCTGGACGCGGCGCGGCCGGGCAGCGTGCTCACGCTGCAGGCCGACCTGCGCGACGCCGACGCAGTGGCCGGGCTGGTGCACGACACCCTGCGCGCGTTCGGTCGGCTTGATGCGCTGGTCAACAATGCCTCCAACTTCTTTCCCACGCCGCTGGATGCCGCGACGGCCGCGCAATGGGACGAACTGATGGCCGTGAACGCCCGCGCGCCGTTCCTGCTGGCGCAGGCAGCCGCGCCCGCCTTGCGCGCGCAAGGCGGCGCCATCGTCAACCTGGTGGACGCCGCGCTCGCACATCCTTTGCCCGCGCACGCCGCGTACACGGCCGCCAAGGGCGCGCTGGCGGCGCTCACGGCCGCACTGGCCGTGGATCTCGCCCCGCAGGTGCGGGTCAATGCCGTGGCGCCCGGCGCGATCCTGTGGCCGAAGGCGGGCAAGGATGCCGCGGCGCAGGCGGCGGCGATGGCGCGCACGCCGCTGGGCCGCATCGGCACGCCGGAGGAGGTGGCCGAGGCGGTGCGCTGGCTCATCGAGGATGCGCGCTACATCACCGGGCATACGCTGCCGCTGGATGGCGGGCGATTGCTGGGCTGAGGCGGTATCGGAACGGGCGGTTTGCGGTCGCGGCTCAAGCCGCTCCTGCAGGGGGGCTCCCGCTCAGGGTGCCAGCGGCACCGTGTCGAAATGCTCGCCGTACTGCTTGTGCGCGCGCCACAGGGCGTCCAGCGTGCGGCCGCTCACCGGATCGATGAAGTCCGGCGCGATGTCGGCCAGCGGCTTGAGCACGAAGGCGTGCTTGAGCTCCGGGCGCGGCACGCGCAGGTGGCCGGGACCCTCGACGATGCGATCGCCGTAGAAGATCACGTCGATATCCAGCGTGCGGTCGGCGAAACGCGGGCCGCTGCGATCGCGTCCATGGGCATCCTCGACCGCGTGCAGCCATGCATCGAGTGGCTCCAATTCCATGTCGGTGTGCAGCAGCACGGCGTTGTTGAGGAAATCCGGGCCATCGAAGCCGACGGCCGGGGTGCGGTAGGCAGGCGAGACGCGCAGTTCGCCGAAACGCTCGCGCAGTACCTGCATGGCCAGGTACAGGTGACGGGCCGGCTGCAGGTTGCTGCCGAGGCTGAGAAGGACGGGGGTCATGCAATATTCGCGCATGCGCACGGCACCATCGTCAACCGCTGCATGCGGGGCCTTCACGACCCGGCCAGCCCGGCGGCCTAGAATGCCGGTTCCGTCAACGATGACAGCGCCATGACCTATTGCGTGGGCATCGAAGTGGACGAAGGCCTGGTCTTCGCCGCGGATACCCGTACCAACGCCTCGCTGGACGATGTCCGCGTGTACCGCAAGCTGCACGTGTTCGAGTATCCGGGCCAGGCGGTGTTCGCGTTGATGTCGGCCGGCAACCTGGCCACCACACAGTTGGCGCTGGCGCGTATCCAGCGCGACGTGGACGATGCGGCGCCGCGCAACCTGCGCACGTTCCGTCACCTGTTCGAGGTGGCCGAGTACGTCGGGCAGATCCTCGTCTCCAGCCAGGTCGATACCGCAGGCCGTCCGGAATTCGAGGGCATCAGCACGCAGGCCACGCTGATCCTGGGCGGGCAGATCGCCGGCGAGCGACCGGGCATGTACATGGTGTACCCGCTGGGCAATGCCATCGCCTCCTCACCCGAGACGCCCTACCTGCAGGTGGGCGAATCCAAGTACGGCAAGCCGATCCTGGACCGCATCATCCGCGCAGAGACGCGCCTGGAAGACGCCGCGCGCACGGCGCTGGTATCGCTGGATTCGACCATCCGCTCCAACCTGTCGGTCGGCATGCCGATCGACCTGGCACTGATCCGCCGCGACGACCTGCGCGTTACCGAACGCATGCGCCTGGATGCCGACACTCCCTTGTATTCGGACATCCACGCCAACTGGTCGCGCAAGCTCACCGAGGCGGTGCACACCCTGCCGCGCTTCCCTTGGGAACTGCCCGCGGACTGAGCGGGACTAGCCGTTCTCCAGCGCATGGGCGACTGCGCGGAACACGCGGCGCATTTCCAGCGGCTTGCGCAGTACGTGCACCGGGATGTCCGGCGGGAAATGCTCGCGCTGCAGCGGCTGGCCCACGTCCTCCAGCACGATGGCCGGCCCCTGGTAGCCCAGCTCCTGCATGGTGAGCAGCAGGCTCACCGCCGAGAGCAGGATGATGTCGCTGTCCACGATCACCAGGTCCGGCAACGCGTGCTGTTGGGCGTGCTGCAGGGCCGCCGCGCCGTCGGCCGCCAACTGTGGCTGGTAGCCCTGGCTGGACAGTGCGTTGCCGAGCAGCGACAGCCGCGTGGCCTCGCCGTCGACGAGCAGGATGCGCTGGCCACGGCCCAGCGGCAGGTCGGTCTCGTGCTCGCCGCCGGCCGGGGTCGGCGCGCGCAGCGGCAATACGATGTCGAAGCGGGTGCCCTCGCCGCGCCGGCTGTCCACGGTGATGGTGCCACCGTAGCTTTCGACGATGCGCTTGCAGGAAATCAGTCCCAGGCCAGTGCCGTCCGCCTTGGTGGTGAAGAACGGGCTGAACAGCCGTGCGAGCGTCTCCTCGCTCATGCCGGTGCCCGTGTCGATCACGCTCAGGCGCAACTGCCCTTCGCCCTCCGGGGCGGCGGCGAAGGTGAGCTGCCCGCCATTGGGCATGGCCTGCACGGCGTTGAGGCCCAGGTTGAGCAGGCATTGCTGCAATTCGGTGTAGTTGGCTTCCACGCTCAGGTCGCCATCGCCGCCGTCCACCTGCAGGGTGACGCCCTTGGGCAGGCTGCTGCGCAACAGCAGCTGCACGGCCTGGAACAGGCGCGCCACCGACACCTGCTCGCGCGGCTTGTTGGAGCCGCGCACGAAGGAGAGCATCGATTCGGCCATCTCGTGGCCGCGGCGCCCGCATTCGGCGATCACGTCGGCGAGCTGGCGCAGCTGCGGATCGTCGCCGCGCCCGATGAGCAGGTCCGGCACGATCAGCAGCGGTTGCAGGATGTTGCGCAGGTCGTGGCTCAGGCCTGCGGCCAGCAGGGCCAGGCTTTCCAGGCGCTGGGCACGCATCAGCTCGCTTTCCACGCGCTCGCGGTCGCGCTCCACGCGCGCCTCGCGCACCGCACGCGCCACCGCGGCGGGCAGGCGCGTGGGGTTGTGCTTGATGATGTAGTCGTTGGCACCTTCCTGCAGCGCCTTGACCGCAGCCTCTTCGCCCATCGTGCCGGAGACGAAGATGAAGGGCATGCGCGGGTCGGCCGTGCGCACGATGCGCAGCGCTTCGTGGCCGGAGAAACCCGGCATGCTCAAATCGGAGAGCACGATGTCCGGGCGGAACGTCTCCAGGCCCAGGCGCAAGCCTTCCTCGCCGTCCACGCGCTCGAATACCGCTTCCAGCCCCGATTCCAGCAACTGGTCCGACAGCAGTTCGGCGTCTTCCGGCGAATCCTCGATCAGCAGGATGCGCAGTTCGCCGAGCCGGGCCCCTTCATGCGGCATGTCAGTTCGTTCCCGCCGCCTGGTTGATGACCGCCCAGAAGGTGCCCAGGGTCTGCACGGCGTTGAAGAACTGGTCCACGTCCACCGGCTTGACCACGTAGGCGTTCACGCCCAGGTCCCAGCTGCGCGCCAGGTCGTTCTCTTCGCGCGAGGAGGACAGGATCACTACCGGCAGGCGCTTGAGTGCTTCATCCTGGCGAATCTGCTTGAGCACTTCCAGCCCGTCCAGGCGCGGCATCTTGATGTCCAGCAGCAGGACGGCCGGCAAGCCCTCCTCGCGGTGGGCGAAGGCGCCGCGGCGATACAGATAATCCAGCGCTTCCACCCCATCCTCGACATGGACGATGGGGTTGGCCAGGCGCGCTTCGCGCAGGGCGTCGATGGCCATCTCCGCGTCGGCAGGGCTGTCTTCGGCAAGCAGGATGGTACGGATCGGGCTCATGGCTTGGACTCTGGGGAGGGCGCATCGAGCGCCGCGGGAAGGATGAAATGGAAAGTGGCGCCGTGGTCGAGCCGGCTTTCGGCCCAGATGCGGCCGCCATGCCGGCTGAGCACGCGACGCACGGTGGCCAGGCCGATGCCCGTGCCCGGGTATTCGCTGGCCTTGTGCAGGCGCTGGAACACCCCGAACAGCTTGGAGGCATATTCCATGTCGAAACCGGCGCCGTTGTCGGACACGCTGAAATGGTGGCTGCCGTCCGGCAGCGCCTCGTAGCCGATGTCGATGCGTGCCACCTCGCGCTTGCCGCTGTACTTGATCGCGTTGCCGACCAGGTTGGTCCACAGCTGGCGCATCATGTTCTCGTCGGCCACCAGGATCGGCATCGGGGCGATGTGCCAGTCGATGCGGTGGTCCGGGTGCTCGGCACGATCGTTGGCCTCCAGCACCGCGCGCGTCTCGGCCACCAGCGACTGCATGTCCACCGCCTGCATCCGCAGCGCGCTGCGGCCCAGCCGGGAGTAGACCAGCAGGTCGTCGATCAGCGTGGCCATTCGCCGCGCCGAGCTGCTGATGACCTCCATGTAGTGCTGCGATTTCTCGTCCGCCTCCTCGCCCAGGTGGCGCTGCAGCTTGTCGGCGAAGCCGGCGACGTGGCGCAACGGCGCGCGCAGGTCATGGGACACCGAATAGCTGAAGGCCTCCAGCTCGCGATTGACCTCCGAGACCTGCTCGACCTTGCCTTCCAGCTGGCGGTTGAGCTCCTGGATGCGCAGGTTGGACACCTTCTGCAGGCTGATGTCGCTGACCGTCATCAGCACGACTTCATCGGCCTGGTCGGGCAGCGGCATGCGGCGCGCGTTGAGCAGCATGGTGCGCGTCACGCCATCGGCCGCGCTCTGTTCGTGCTCGAAGTCCCACAGTTCCCGGCCTCGCAGCAGGATATCGGCCAGGCGCTGGCGGATCGCCGGGTCGGCCCAGGCCCCCTCGCCGATGGAGGACAGCTCATGTCCCCGCCGGTCGTCCTCGCCCAGCCCGTACAGTTCGGCGAAAGCGGTGTTGTAGAGCACCAGGCGCTGCTGCGCGTCGAGCAGCACGATGGGCTCGCGCACGGTCTGCAGCACGGAGGCGGCGCGGGCGGCCGAACGCATGGAAGCCTGTTCGGCCACGACACGGTGGCGCGTCTGGCGCTGCAGCAGCCAGACCACGCTGCCCAGCAGCAGCAGCTGCACGATCAGCGCGCCCCAGCTCAAAGCCGTGTACTGCACGCGGCGCAGGTTGGATTGGTGATCGCGCTGGGCGAGCAGCGCATTCTCCGAGGCCTGCAGCTGGTCGATCAGCTCGCGCATCGGATTGGCGACGATCATTTCCTGGATCAGCGCCTGGGTCTGCGCCGGCTCGCGCGAGCGGGCGATGGATTCGGCCAGCTGCATGCGCCGCTCGATGGTGCCCTGCAGCCGGCCCAGCCGGACCAGCTGCTCGGGGTTGTCGCGGGTCTGGACGATCAGCTCGGCCAGCGCCTTGTCGATCTCTGCCCGGCCACGCCGCATGCGCTCGTTGAGCACCGGCAGCTCGATGCCGTGCGAGCGCATCAGCGCCGAGGATTCCACGTCGCGCACGGACGATTCGAGCTGTTGTGACAGCTGTCGCACCTGTTGGCTGTGCTGGACCCAGTTGGCCGCCTGGTCGGTGCTGCGCGCCATCTGCTGCAGCAGCAACGCAGGGACCACCACGATCAGGAAAATGGCCGTGATCAGCGCGGGCAGGCGCCAGCGTTCCCAGGCATCTTCGTCGGCGGGTGTCTGCATCTGCTCGTTCGCTCGATTCCAGGAACCGCCGGAGGGCGCAGAATTGTCCCGCATTCGACGATCACCCGAATGAATAATTCATTCTGGTGCACGCCCCGCGCCCGTAGCGGTTAGATGAATACGGGCATCATACGACCGGCTGCGTGAAAACGCTTCCTCACATCCCCGGCCGGCAAAGAAAAAAGGCGCGCCCCGAAGAGCGCGCCTCGCGGTGGCCGGGCCGCCTCGCCTCGGCCCGGCCACCTTCCGTGCAACCGCTTAGTGGTCGGCCATCGCCGAGACCTTGAGGTTCGCCGCCTCGACCTTCTTGACGCCCTCGATGCCCTTGGCCACCGAGACCGCCTTGTCCTTCTCGGCCTGGGTCTTGACCAGGCCACTCAGCCAGACTACGCCGTTCTTGGTCTCGACCTTGATGTCGCTACCCGGCACGTTGTCGGTGGCGAGCATGTCGCTCTTCACCTTGGTGGTGATCCAGGTATCGCTTGCCGGCTGCTGCGACTCGGCCGGCGGGTTCTTGTTGTCCGAACCGGCGGCGAAGGCGCTACCGGCACCCAGCATCGACATGGCCACCAGCGAAGCGGCCAGCGTGTTGCGAACATTGAGCTTCTTCATTGCGTTTCCTCCCTTGCGGTACGTGGGCCCAGCATGCGCAGGACCGCGTACAGCGCACGTGACTTCGGGATGCAGGCGCTGTGAACCATTCAGTCGGTACCCTAGGCCCTTCTCTTTGCCGGTGCGACGCCATGAACGAACTCAACCTCGCCCTGATCGGCTATGGCTACGTGGGCCGCGTTTTCCACGCTCCACTGATCGAGGCCACCGAAGGGTTGCGCCTGCACAGCATCGTCTCGCGCCAGGCCGATGCCGGCATGGCGCATCCGCAGGCGCGCGTGGAAGCCGACCGCGCGCGAGTGTTCGCCGATTCGGCCATCGACGCGGTGGTGATTGCCACGCCGAACGACACGCATGCGCCCATCGCGATGGAAGCCTTGGCGGCAGGCAAGCATGTGCTGGTGGACAAGCCGTTTACCGTGGACCTGGCGCAGGCCCGCACGGTGATGTCGGCGGCAGGGGATGCCGGGCGCATCTGCAGCGTGTTCCAGAACCGGCGCTGGGATGCCGACTTCCTTACGGTCCAGCAGCTGCTGCGCGATGGCGTACTGGGCGCGATCGCGGAATTCCATTCGCATTTCGACCGCCATCGTCCGCAGGTGCGCGACCGATGGCGCGAAAGCGATGCACCCGGTGCGGGGCTGTGGTTCGACCTGGGGCCGCACCTGCTCGACCAGGCGCTGCAGTTGTTCGGCCGCCCGCAGGCGATCGGCGCGGACCTGCTGCCGCAGCGCCAAGGAGCGCGCAGCGACGATTATTTCCATGTCGTGCTGCACTACCCCCGCATGCGCGCGCACCTGCACGCCGGAACACTGGTAGCCGATGGCGCGCGCCGCTTCGCCGTGCACGGCGTGCGGGGCAGCTTCGTCAAGGACGGCCTGGACACGCAGGAGGCCATGCTGCGCGACGGGCTGCGCCCCGGCGTGCCGGGGTGGGGCGAAGATGCGGGCGAGGCTTGGCTCACGCTGGCCGCAGACGACGGCGTGCTGCGGCGCGAGCGCGTGGCCATGGTGCCCGGCGACTACCGCCGCTGCTATGCGGCATTCCGCGATGCCATCCACGGCACCGGCGCCCCTCCGGCGACGACCGCGCAGGCGCTGGAGGTGATGGCCCTGCTGGAATTGGCCGCGGAAGCCTCCGCCCGCGGCCAGGTACTCACGCTGGACTGAGGCTCAGTCCGGCTTGCCGGTCGGCGGCGGCGCGGCATGCAGCGCATGGCCGCCGAACTCGTTGCGCATGGTCGCCAGCAGTTTGTCGGTGAACGAATCCTTGTCGCGCGAACGCAGGCGTTCGAGCAGCGAGAGGGTAATGACCGGCGCGGAGACGTCCAGGTCGATGGCCTCGGCGACCGTCCAGCGGCCTTCGCCCGAGTCTTCCACGAAAGGCGCCACGCTCGACAACCGCGCATCGCGCCCCAGCGCGTCGGCGGTGAGGTCCAGCAGCCAAGAGCGCACCACGCTGCCGTCGCGCCAGATATCGGCCACCTGGTGCAGGTCCAGCGCGAACTCTTCCTTGCGCTCCATCAGCGCGAAGCCTTCGGCGTAGGCCTGCATCATCCCGTACTCGATGCCGTTGTGGACCATCTTGGTGAAGTGGCCGGCGCCGCTCGGGCCAACCCGGCCCCAGCCGCGATCCGGCGCCGGGGCCAGCGCGGTGAACACCGGCGCCAGGCGCGCCACTGCGGCTTCGTCGCCCCCGATCATCAGGCTGTAGCCCTCCTTCAGGCCCCACACGCCGCCGCTGGTGCCGCAGTCGATGTAGGCGATGCCATGGCCCGCAAGCTCGCGGCTGCGGCGCTGGGAATCCTTGTAGTACGAATTGCCGCCGTCGACGACCAGATCGCCGGGCGCGAGCAGCGGCAGCAGCTGCGCGATGGTGTCATCAACCACCTTGCCGGCAGGCACCATCAGCCAGACCGCGCGCGGCACCGGCAATGCGGCGACCAGTTCGGCCAGCGAGGCCGCCGGCACGATGCCCTTGGCCTGCGCGGCCTGGCGCGCGGCGAGGCCGGGGTCGAAACCGATGACGCGGTGGCCTCCGCGGATGATCCGCTCGGCCATGTTGGCACCCATCCGGCCCAGGCCGACCATTCCCAGTTCCATAGCGAGATCCTCGTGTGTGCGAAAGATGGCGTGCAGAGTGGCATGAACCGGGGCCGTCGGCATCGCCCGATAGGTCAACGAATCGTTGCGCCAGCGCACTGCCGCAGCTGCTGGTCGATCCAGCGGCGGTACAGCGTGGTGTGCAGGTTGTGCAGCGCCAGGTCGATCGTATACGGCGTGCGCGGGTTGCGGTCGAGCAGCCGGGCAATGTGGTAACCGACCGGCTTCACCCCGCGCGGATGCACGTAGAGGATGAAGCCGCGATAGAACGGGTCGTCGAACAGCGCGTCCATGCGGGCGACCACTTCGCGCTCGTGCGGGTCCAGACGGGCGCGCAGCTGCGGATCGCGCTCGTACAGCAGGCGTTCGAAGCCGCGCCGGCCCAAGCCGTCCACCTGCTGGGAGAGCTGCCAGAGCTGGCGGTTGAGGTTGTCGTAGTAGGCCAGTCCGCCGTGCGCTTCAAGCGCGCGCGCGGCTTCGTCGGTGACGTCGACGACGATGAAGTTTTCCGCCTGGTTGCTGAGGTCGTCGAGGAAGCGCTTGGAAAAGGCGTGCTCGATGAAGCCCGGGACACCCATGAAAGCCTGCCGCCCCCGCGCGCTGGTGCGGACCGCCTTGCCATCGGCGAGGAATTCGCCGGCGTGGTGGCCAAGCAGGATGCTGTCCGTATCGTGGAGTGTGTTGAAGGTGCCGATCGACAGTTCGCCCGGTGCGAATTCGGCATCGAACGCGGCATCGCCGTAGAGCTCGCGTTGCGTCGCCAGCTGCGCCACCTGGCGACCGACGCCGCATTCGGTACGTACCTGGCCCGTATAGAACGCATCGAGCGCCACGCTGTTGGCGAGCACGGGGGAATAGCCACGGCCGAAACTGCGAAAGCGCGTCCAGCCCTGGTCCCGCGCGCCCTTGGCGCCGAAGCCGATCCAGCCGGCCTGCAGGCCGAAGAAGCGGTAGCCCTCGTTGGCCTCCAGCCGGGCGCTGGCACGTCGCGCCGCATCGCCGAGGCGGAAGGCATAGGCGCAGACGGTGGCCGGGTCGTCGAGCATCGCGGCCAGGGCAGCATCGGCCTTCGCCGGATCCTGGGGCAACACCGCGCGCAGGTCGCCGGCGGCCTGCGCGTCGGCCAGCGAGGCGCGCCGGCAGGGCGTGCCGCCGGCCACTTGGGGTGCGTCGATGGCGGCGCGCTCGATATGCCAGCCAAGCTGTCGCAGCAAGCCTTCCGTGCAGGGCGAGGCGACGGTCGGGCCGGCCAGCAGCATTGTCCACAACACGCAGCGACGCGCGAGCGAACGCGCACACGAGAAAGCCCCGGATGGACCGGGGCTTTTTGTGCAGGCCTGCGGATGGCTCAGCGGGTGCGCTCGCACACCGTCTGCACCACGCGGTCGCCGTTGTTCTGCTGGTGCTGGCCCTGCACGTAACGGCCAGTCGCGCCACCGGCCACGGCACCCCCGACGGTGGCCAGCTTCTTGCCGTTGCCACCACCGATCTGGTTGCCGAGCAGGCCACCCACCACCGCACCGGCCACGGTGCCGGTCACGCGATTGGGGTCCTTGCTGTTCTTGTGCACTTCCACCTTGTGGCAGCGCACCACGGTGCCGTCGTTGAAGCGGCGGCCTTCGTCCTGGGGCCCGTAGGTCTGCGCCTGGGCGACGAAGGTCATGCCGACGAGCGCCAGGCCGGCGAGGTATCCACGAGTGTTCATGGCAATTCTCCGGTCTAAGGCGACGGCCGGATTGCCATCGCGTTGGGTGCACTGTGTCTGCGCTGCGCACAAGACCCCGTGAAATCCGCCAGGCACGTTCAGCAGGCAGCCACCCCGATGACGACTATGGCAAGGGCGTGTCCTGCGGCTTGGGGTCCTGCGTGGCGGCCGGCGGGGTCGCCGCATCGGTGACAGGCGGGGTGGCCACGGGTGCGGGCACGGGCACTTCCGGTGACGGGGTCGTAGCAGGCGCGGGTGCCGGTGCCGGCGGCGGCGGCGGCGAAGCTTGCGCGGTGGCCTTGCCCGACGGCTTGGGCAGGTACATGCCCAGGCGCTCGAAGAAGCGCTTGTAGAAGTCCGCGTCCTGCACGGTAACGCTGGCCACGCGCACCATCGAATCGTTGCTGCTGCCCACCGGCAGGGACACCGAACCCAGCACACCCACGCCTACGCTGGCGGAGGTGGCGCTTTTCTTCAGCGCGTAGCGGTCCTGCACGGCGCTGACGAATACCCAGGCGTGGTCCTCGCCTTGTGCCACGCACGAAATGCGCAAGTCCAGTTGCTCGTGCGATTCCTCGGTCGGCTGGAAGTTCTTGCTGCCCTCCACCGCCGCCGCATCGGCCCGCGCGACGATGTAACCCTGGCTCAGCAGTGCCCGCCGCGCTGCTTCGCAGGCTGCGGCAGGGGTGACGTCAACGCTGCGCGAGTACGTGTTGTCGGAATTGAACGACTCGCGCACCAGTACGTGGTCGGCCTTGCCGCGGCCGCAGCCGGAAAGCGACACGGCGACGCCAAGGCAGGCCAGGGCAGGAGCGAGGCGGCGTGAAGGGATCATGAGGAAAGCCCGGTGGAATCCGGCCGAAGCATAGCCCCCCGCCCGTGAGCGAAGAACGAAAGGCGCGGCGGTTGTCGAACCGGGGTTCATGCGAGAAATGCGATCGCCGAGGCGGACAGGCACGGCCGACAGTGCGAAGCTGCCGGCTGATCCATCGCAAGGTCCGTCTCCATGTCGCTGCAACGAATTGCCTGCCTGCTCTGCCTGCTGCTTGCGCTGCCCGCTGCGTGGGCCGCGCCACCCGCGTCGCTGCGGGTGATGTCGTTCAACGTGCGCACGCCGGCCGATACCGAGCCCGGCAGGCGCTGGGAAGACCGGCGCGAGGCGATGGTGGCAGTGATCCGCCAGGCGCATGCGGCGGTGATCGGCACGCAGGAGCTCACGCCGGTGCAGGCGCAGTACCTGCAGGCACAGCTGCCTGACTATCGGTGGTTCGGCCAGGGCCGGCGCGGCGACGCGAGCGACGAGCACATGGGCGTGTTCTACGACGAGGGCTTGCTGACCCTGGTCGACTCCGGCGACTTCTGGCTTTCGCCGACACCGGACGTGCCCGGCAGCATGGGCTGGGGCGATCCCTATCCACGCATGGTGACCTGGGGCCTGTTCCAGCGCCGTGCCGATGGCCGGCGCTTCTACCTGTTCAACACCCACCTGCCCTATCGCGACCAGGACGAGCCGGCGCGCGTGCACAGTGCGCAGCTGCTGCTCTCGCGCATCGCCGCGCTGCCGGCGGATGTACCGGTGGTGGTGACCGGCGACTTCAACAGCGAACCCGGCAGCGATACCTGGCGCACGCTGACCGCCACGCTGCACGATGCGCGCGGCACGGCGCCAAAGGTGGAAGGGCCGCGCCTGACCTTCCAGGATTTCGGCGGCAGCGAACGGCGCCAGCTCGACTGGATTCTGTTGCGCGGCTTCCAGGCCACGCATTTCCGCACGATCGACACGCGACCCAACGGCCTGTACCCCTCCGATCATTACCCGGTACTGGCCGAATTGCGCTTTCCCGAGGCGATCACGCCCTCACCCGATACCAAGCGCTAGGCTGCGGCTTTCGTTCACCGGGAAGCGCCATGGCACATCGCAGTCGACTCGCCGGTTTCATCATCGATTGCCAGGACCAGGACGCCGACGAGAGCGCGCGTTTCTGGGCCGCGGCGCTCGGCCTGACGGCCAAACCCGCTTATCGCGAGGGCGATGCGGAGTATGCCGAGCTGGAAGGCGCACCGGCAGGATTGAACGTGGAAGTGCAGCGGGTCACGCATGCTTCGCGCGTGCACCTGGACATCGAGAGCGACGACATCGACGCGGAAGCCGACCGGCTGGAGAAACTTGGCGCCAAACGCATCGGCTTCGTGAAACGCTGGTGGGTGATGGAAGCGCCGAGCGGCCATCGGTTCTGCATCGTGCGCATGCGCGAGGAAACCCCGGGCAAGGCGCCGCCCACCACCTGGGAATGAACTTAGGCGGCCGGCGCCGCCGCGCGCAGCCATTCGGCCAGTTGCCGGGCCGGCAGAGGCAGCGCGGCGAAGTCGCGCGAGACCAGCCACAGCGCGCGGGTCGCCCACGCTTCGGCCAGCGGCACAATGGCCAGTGCGCCGGCCACGGTGCTGTGGCGTGCCGCGCACTCGGAGACGATCGCCACGCCCGCGCCACGCGCGACCATGCGGCATAGCGCCTCCATGCCCGGCACGTGCGCACGCCAGTGCAGGCGCCCGCCGGCCGCCGCCGCGCGTGCGAGCAGGTGGCGCTGCAGCGCACTGTCGCCAGACAGGCCAAGAAAGGGCGCATCGAACATCGCGGTGATTTCGAGGGCATCCGCTTTCGCCCAGGGGTGATCGCAAGCGCAGGCGACCACGAGGCGATCCTGTCCGAGCAACGCGTCCTGCAGCCCATGGCGGCTGGCGTGATCGGCGACCACGGCCAGGTCCGCGGCGGCTTCGCGCACCGCATCGGCAGCCTCCACGCTGCCGCTTTCGACGAGCGTCAGGTCCAGCGACGGATGGGCGACGAGGAAGTCGGCAACGCGCTCGGGTAGCCATTCGTTCAAGGCGGCGGTATTGGCAAGCAGGCGCACGGTGGCGCGGTGGCCGGCCGCGTAATCGGCCAGCTCCCCGCGCAGGCGCGCAACGTCGCCGCCGATGCGGCGTGCATGGCGCAGCAGTGCGCGGCCGGCCGGGGTGAGCTGCACGCCGCGCCGGCCGCGCTCCAGCAAATCCACGCCAGCCTGGTCTTCCAGCTGGCGCAGTCGCGCGCTCGCCGCGGCCAACGACAACGCGGAGGCGGAGGCACCGGCCGTGATGCTGCCGGCGTCGGCCACGGCGACGAACAGGCGCAGGTCGGTCAGGTCGAAGTGCATGGCAGGCTCCAGCCTTCGGCCAGGGCGAAGGCTGGGTCAGCATATCGCGCATTGTGGGGATCTCGCGGCGGCACCAGCATGCCCGGCATGGACGACCTGCTGCCCTTGCTTCCTTTCCTGTTTGCCGTGTTCTTGCTCGCGGGTGCCGTCAAAGGCATCAGCGGCATGGGCCTGCCGACCGTGGCGATGGCCTTGCTGGCGCTGCGCATGCCGCCAGCGCAAGCGGCGAGCCTGCTGTTGCTGCCTTCGCTGCTGACGAACCTTCAGCAGGCGCGCGGCTCGGGTGGAAAGGGCCCGCTACCGCGCCGGCTGTGGCCCCTGTTGTTGGCCATCGCCGTGGCCACGGCATGCAGCGGCGGGGTGATTGCCCAGGGCGGCCAAGCCGCGCAGCTCGGCCTCGGCGCGATGCTGTTGCTGTACGCGCTGTTCGGGCTGGCGCAATGGACGCTGCCGCCACCGGGGCGACACGAACGCTGGTTGGGCCCGCTGTGCGGGGCGCTGACCGGGCTGGCCACCGGCGCCACCGGCGTGTTCGTGCTGCCGGCGGTGCCCTACCTGGTCGCGCTGCGTCTGCCACGCGAAGCCTTGATGCAGGCGCTGGGCCTGTGCTTCAGCGTCTCGACCGTGGCGCTCGCCGCGGCCCTGGGGATTCATGGGTTGCTCGATGCGCGCTCGCTTTCCGGCGCCCTGCTCGTGTTGCCACCTACCCTGCTCGGCCTGTGGCTGGGCACGCGGCTGCGTGCGCGCCTGCCGCCGCGGTTGTTCCGGCACGTGTTCTTCCTCACGCTGGCCGGGCTGGGCGCGGAGATCCTCTCGCGCGCCTTGGGCTGAACTCGTCGGCAAGAAAAAACCCCGCTCTCGCGGGGTTTCTCCATGACCGAGCGCGAACCGCTCAGTCGGCCCAGCGGCCCGGCGCGCTCGACTGCGGCAGCACCTGCGCCGACAGCGGGCGGTCCTGCTCCAGCAGGTTCACCGCATCGGCCAGGATCGCGGCCGACTCGTGGAGCAGCGGGTCCGGACGCTTCTCGGCGGCCTTCTCGCGCGCGGTGTCCTTGGCGATGTCGCGTTCGTTGCCGGTCAGGCCGTCGTCGCTGTCCTCGGCGAGCGGGTCCAGCGGCATGCCGAGCTGCTTGCGGATCGCCTGGCGTTCCTTGCGCTGGTTGTCCTGCTTCTCGCGCTCGGCGCGGCGCTCGGCCTCGTTGAGGGAGACATACTTCTTGGCCTTCTCCTCGCGGAACTGGTCCACGTCCTGCTCCCACCACTGGAATTCCTTGTCCTGCGCGATACGCGAGGCATGCAGGCCTTCCAGCTTCGGCAGCAGCGGGCCGAAGTTGCCGTACTGGGTATGCGGCACCGAGGCGATGCGCGTCCAGGGCAGCGCGTTGTCGTAGGTGCTTTCGCCGAACTCGGTGGCATCCACGCTCGCCGGGAAGGCGATGTCCGGCACCACGCCCTTGTGCTGGGTGCTGCTGCCGCTGACGCGGAAGAACTGCGCAATGGTCAGCTTGACCTGGCCGAAGCGCTGTTCCTCGCTGGCCGGCCAGCGGTCGAGGTCGACGATGTTCTGCACCGTGCCCTTGCCGAAGGTGGTTTCGCCGATCACCAGGCCGCGGCCGTAATCCTGGATGGCACCGGCAAAGATTTCCGACGCCGAGGCCGAGCCACGGTTGATCAGCACGGCGAGCGGGCCGTCCCACGCCACCTTCTCGCTGCGGTCGCCGTTGACGGTGACCCGGCCACCGGATTCGCGCACCTGCACCACCGGGCCCTGCTCGATGAACAGGCCGGTCAGCTCGACCGCCTCGTCCAGCGAACCGCCGCCGTTGTTGCGCAGGTCGAGCACGACGCCGTCGAGTTTGTCGTTCTTGAAGCCGGCCAGCAGCTTGGCGACGTCGCGCGTCGCCGAGGCGTAGTCGGCGGCATTGCGGCGGCGGCCTTCGAAATCCTGGTAGAAGCCCGGCAGCTTGATGATGCCGATGCGGCGCTGCGGCTCGCCGTCCTTCGCCGGCAGCGTGATGGTCTCGCCCTTGGCGGCCTGCTCGGCCAGGCGCACCTTCTGGCGCGTCAAGGTGACGGTGCGGTGGGTGCCATCGATGCCCGACTCGGCCGGGATGTATTCGATGCGGACCTGGGTGTCCTTCTTGCCGCGGATCTTGGCCACGACGTCGTCGATGCGCCAGCCGATCACGTCCTCGATCGGGCCGGAACGATCCTGGCCGACACCCACGATGCGGTCGCCCGGCTTGAGCGTGGCATCGATGGCGGCCGGGCCGCCGGCGATGATCTCGCGCACCACCACCATGTCGTCCTGCTTCTGCAGCTGCGCGCCGATGCCCTCCAGCGACAGCGACATCTGCTGGTTGAAGTTCTCGGCAGTGCGCGGGGTGAAGTAGTCGGTGTGCGGATCCACCGCGTTGGTGTACGCGCTCAGGAACACCTGGAAGATGTCCTCGCCCTTGAGTTCATTCACCGACTTGGCGAGGTTGGCGTAACGCTTGTCCAGCGTCTTGCGGATGTCCGCCGGCTGCTTGCCGGCCAGCTTCAGGCGCAGCCAGTCGTTCATGACCTGCTGGCGCCACAGCTTGTCCAGCTCGGCGTCATTGGCGGCCCACGGCGACTTCTCGCGGTCGTACTCGAACTTCTCGTTGGTGCTGAAATCGAAGTTCTGGTTCAACAGCTTGCGCGCGTAGCCCACGCGCTGCCCCACGCGCTGCTTGTAGACCGCGAACACGTCGAAGGCCGGATCGAGCTGGCCGCCACGGATCGCGTCGCCCACCTTGGCCTGCAGCGGCGCGAAGCCGTCCACGTCGGCCTGGGTGAAGTACATCTTGCTGCCGTCGAGCGATTCCAGGTAACGCTTGAACACGTCCTTGGACATCGCCTCGTCGAGCACCCGCGGCCGGTACGCGTAGCGGCTGTCGGACAGCAGGCCGTAGACCAGCTTGGTGGCGGTGGACTGGTCGGCCGTGGCCGCCGGCGGCAGCGCGGTGTCCGCGCGCGCCATCAGCGCCAGCGGCGCGGTCAGCGCCAACGCCAGCAGGCCGGCGGAGATCTTCGCGGGGGCTTTGAATTTCATGGGCTTACTCTCGGCGAAATCGCCGTCATGGGGCTGCGGAAGTCATCGGACAGCACGACAGTGCCCAAAGTTGCAGCGCTTGTCATCTGTGCGTTCCAGCCTAAGCGTCCAGCCGGGGTCAAGCCGTGAACGACGCCTGAGGGCGTCGCCACGGCAACGGGCTGTTCAGCGGGCAGGCAGTGCTCAGGCGTGGACGCCGGCACCGGCAGCCTGGCGGTCGGCGTGGTACGAGGAGCGCACCATCGGGCCGGAGGCGACATGGGCGAAGCCCAGGCTGTAGCCATAGTCTTCCAGCGCCTTGTATTCCTCGGGCGTCCAGTAGCGCATCACCGGGTGGTGGTGCGGGGTCGGCTGCAGGTACTGGCCGATGGTCACCATGTCCACGTCGTGCGCACGCAGGTCGCGCAGGGTGGCCTGCACCTGTTCCATGGTTTCGCCCAGGCCGAGCATGATGCCGGACTTGGTGCTGACCTCCGGATGCTGCGCCTTGAACTTCTGCAGCAGGGTCAGCGACCACTGGTAATCGGCGCCGGGGCGCACGTTCGGGTACAGGTCCGGCACGGTTTCGATGTTGTGGTTGAACACGTCCGGCGGATTGGCCGCCAGGATTTCCAGCGCGCGGTCCATGCGGCCCTTGCCGCGGAAATCCGGGGTGAGGATCTCGATGCGGGTCTTGGGCGCATGCGCGCGGATGGCGGCGATGCAGTCGACGAAGTGCTGGGCACCGCCGTCGCGCAGGTCATCGCGGTCCACGCTGGTCACCACCACGTACTTGAGGCCCATGTCGGCCACGGTCGTGGCCAGGCTCAGCGGCTCCTTCGGGTCCGGCGGCTTGGGCCGGCCGTGGGCGACGTCGCAGAACGAGCAGCGGCGGGTGCAGACCTCGCCGAGGATCATGAAGGTCGCGGTGCCGTGGCCGAAGCACTCGTGGATGTTCGGGCAGCTGGCCTCTTCGCACACCGTGACCAGCCGGTTCTCGCGCAGCTTGGCCTTGAGGTTCTGCACCGCATTGCCGGAGGGAATCCGCACGCGGATCCACGACGGCTTGCGCAGCACCGGGGCATCGAGGAACTGCACGGGCGAGCGGTTGATCTTGTCGCCGCCCAGCTGCTTGGCGCCGGCCTGCAGGGGCGCGGCCGGCGTGCTGTCGGTCGGAACGACCTCCAGGGGAATGGTGCGGGCGATAGGCTGGGTCATGGCAAGGCGAGGCGGTCAGGCCGCTGAAGAAAGGTCGGGCAGGGCCGGGTCCGTGCGCAGTGCCAGGCCGAACTGGCGGGCCAGCTCGTCGAGCAGCACGCGCTGCACCGGTTCCATGCCGGAAGGGCCGCCCAAGTCTAGCACCGAGGTCACCTGCAGGCCTTGGTAGCCGCAGGGATTGATGCGCTGGAACGGTTCCAGGTTCATGTCCACGTTGAAAGCCAGGCCGTGGAAGGTGCAGCCGCGGCGCACGCGGATGCCCAGCGCGGCGATCTTGGCGTCGCCCACGTACACCCCCGGCGCGCCTTCGCGACGCACCGCCACGATGTTCCACTCCAGCAGCGTGTCGATGATGGCCTGCTCGATGCGACAGACGTATTCGCGCACGCCGATGCCGATGCGGCGCAGGTCCAGCAACGGGTAGACGACGATCTGGCCGGGGCCGTGATACGTCACCTGCCCGCCACGGTCGACGTGGACCACCGGGATGTCGCCCGGCGCCAGCACGTGCTCGTCCTTGCCGGCCTGCCCCAGGGTGAACACCGGGTCGTGCTCGACCACCCACAGCTCATCGACGGTAGCGTCGGTGCGGGCGTCGGTGAAGCGCTGCATCGCGCGCCAGACCGGCTCGTAGGGCTGGCGGCCCAGCAGGCGGACGACGGCCGGTTGCAGCGCCGCCGGCGCGGCCGGCGCGACCTCGCAGGCGCTTACAGCGTCCACTTCACTTCCGGGTGGTCGCGCAAGGCGGCGTGCGCGGCGTCGTACTGCTCGCGGCTCTCGGCCCGGAAGCCGATGCGCACGGACACATACTTGCCGTTGCTCGAATGGCGCCAGCTGATGCGCTCTTCCAGCACCTCCACGCCACTGTCGGCGAGCAGGCGCGGCAGCTCGGTCTCCAGGCCCTTGTCGGCGGTGCCCATCGCGCTGAGCTCGAAGGTGCCGGGGAACTGGAAGCCGTGATCGGGGTTGTCGGACTTGATTTCCATGGGCGTCATTATTGGGCCCCGCGCCGGCAAACCCAACCCCGGCGCCGGGATGCAGCGTCGCGCCCGCCCGGCCAGCCGGGCGGGACGCGTGGCCTTACTTCGACAACTCCAGCAGGGTCGAGGAGACCCAGCCCTTGTTGCCCATCTCGTCCTCGACCTCCCACATCGTCCCCTCCTTGTTGCCGGTGGGGTACAGCATCATGCCCACATCCAGGCTGCGCACGGCCGCGCCGGTGCCCTTGGCATTGGCCAGCAGGCGCGCCGGCTTGGTCACCGTGACCGCCTGCTGCGCGTTGCTGGCGGCAGCGTTGCCGGACAGCCCGCCGAGCTGGCTGACCATGTCGGTGTAGGCCTGCAGGTAGGCCAGCGTGATGACCTGGCCGATCTCGGTGTTGGCGTAGCCGCTGGCGCCGGCCGCACCGTAGTCGTAGCCGCTGAACAGCCGGCCGCTGCCGCCCCAGCCGAGGTCGGTCTTGCTGGCGTTGCCCTCGGACATGGCGACCTGCTCGGTGGAGCGGGTGTCGGTCAGGGTCAGGACCACGTCGGCGGTCTTCTTCTTCATGTTGAGGCCGCCGATCACCTGGCCGGCGTTGCCGCCCACCAGGCCGCCGAGCAGGCCGCTGATGGCGTTGCCGCCGGCGTTGCTGTTCTGCGAGACCAGGTCGGGCACCAGCACGTAGTCGGCGGCCTTCATCTGGCCCTTGCCGACATTGGAACGGTTGCGCAGCTCCCCGCTGGCAGCCAGATCGCGTTCGGCCTTGGCGGCGTTCAGGCCAGCGCCGCGGTCGACGAGGGTGAAGCAGCGCGAGCGGTTGACGAACACCTTGATCAACTTGGAGGGCGCGGGAAGCTGCTGGCCGCTCCACCAGTTCGTCGCATCTTCCGGCTCCAGCACGGAGACGGTGCCCAGCGGCTTGGCGCACACCGGAATATCGGCCTCACCCTGCTTGCGCTGGTCCTGCGCGTTGCCCTTGAAGGCGTCCTTGAAACCCGCCGAGGCGGGCTGGCTGGTCGCGGCCAGACACAGGCCGAGCATTCCCGCGGCCATGGCGGCCGGGACAGACAAGTTCTTCATGCTTCACTTCCCTCTGCGTGCATCCGGTACCCGGATGCGGTCCAAACAGTGGGAGTCCCCAGGGGGACATCCCGTTCCCCGGGAATGCAGGGCATTCCCATCTTCATGATACGCCCGGCGCACGTCAGCGGGATGACCGGTCCTGGCGAAAAAATGCGCAACGCTCCGATGCGCCGGCGGGACTGGCGGGATGACGGCCGCCAGCGTCTAATTTCACACGACGCTTTCTCCCCATTCACGTACCTCAACGGCCGCGCTGGCTAGCGTCAGGCCAATCACCCCCCCCACGGCCCACTGCATGCCCCCACTTCGTCCGCTGTCCCTCCTGCTGGCCGTGGCGTTGTCCTCGGCCGGCCTCTCCGCCACCGCCCGCGCCGCTGACCAGTGCAAACAGAGCACGATGGACGAAACGCCGCCGGCCGTGAATTTCCGTGTCGACAATGACCTGTTCGGCGGCGCCGACCAGGACCAGGGCTATACGAATGGCGCGGTGATCACGCTGGTGTCGCCCAACCTGGTCGACTACACCGACGACCCTTGCCTGCCACGCCTGGCGCGCTGGGTGAACAGCCATCTCGAACGGCTGCATCCAGGTGAGTACCAGCAGCAGAACATGGTCTTTTCGCTGGGCCAAGGCATCTACACCCCCACCGACTACACGCGCACGGACGTCATTCCCGACGACCGCCCGTACGCCGGCATCCTGCTCGCCAGCTTCGGCTACAACGCCCGCAACGACGACCACCTGCGCACCACCCAGCTGCAGTTGGGCATCGTCGGTCCGTGGGCGCTGGGCAAGCAGGTGCAGAACGCGGTGCATGACGTGCTCGGTGACGAGAAATTCCAGGGCTGGGACAACCAGCTCCATAACGAACCACTGATCGGCATCGTGCACGAGCGCATGCGCCGCTGGCCGGCGGATGCGTCGATCAATGCGGGCGGCTGGGGCTGGGATGCGATCACCCACTGGGGCGGTGCGCTCGGCAACCGCGCCACCTACGCCAACGTAGGCGGCGAAGTGCGCTTTGGCTGGAAACTGCCCGACGACTTCGGCAGCACGCCCACGCGCCCGGCAGGCGAGAACACCGCGCCGAGCCTGCACGGTCGTCCGACCGGCTGGTCCGGCCACCTGTTCGTGACCACCGACGCACGTTGGGTGCTGCGCGACATCACCCTGGACGGCAACACCTTCCGCGACAGCCACAGCGTGGACAAGCGCCCGCTGGTGGCCGACATCGGCTACGGCCTGGCGATCATGCGCGGGCGCTGGAAGTTCGCGGTGGCGCGCTACCACCGCACGCGCGAGTTCGACACGCAGAAGGAACTGCCGGTGTACGGCAGCTTCACCATCAGCCGCATGCTCTGAGGGCTTTCGGGAAGCTGCAACAAAAAAGCCGGCTTTCGCCGGCTTTTTTCTTTACTGCTTATTCCGACTCCCACCACAGCCAGAAGGCGTCCCACAGGCGCTTGAAGAAGTTGCCTTCTTCCACCGCATTGATCGCCACCAGCGGCGCTTCGGCCACGACCTTGCCGTCCAGCTGCACCTTCACCTTGCCGACCGCCTGGCCCTGCTTGATCGGCGCGACCAGGTTCTTGGCCACCTCGATGCTCGGCTTCAGGTCGTTGTAGCGGCCGCGCGGCGCCATCACCAGCAGCGGCTGCGCGACGCCCAGCTGCACCTGGTCCTGCGCACCCTTCCACACCTTCTGCTGGGTGACGACCTTGCCAGGCTCGTACAGGCGGTGCGTCTCGAAGAAGCGGAAACCCCAGTTGAGCAGCGCCAGGCTGTCGTCGGCGCGCTGCTTCTCGGAGCTGTCGCCCATCACCACCGCGATCAGCCGCTGGTCGCCCCGCTTGGCCGAGCTCATCAGGCAGTAGCCGGCCTCGGAGGTATGACCGGTCTTGATGCCATCCACGCTCTGGTCGCGCCACAACAGCAGGTTGCGGTTCGGCTGGGTGATGTTGTTGACCGTGAATTCCTTGATCTTGTTGTACGCGTAGGTCTCGGGGTAGTCGCGCACCATCGCCCGGCCGAGCAGCGCCAAGTCATAGGCGGTGGTGTGGTGGCCTTCGGCGCTCAGGCCGTGGGCGTTGACGAAGTGCGAGTCCTTCATGCCGATCTTGGCGGCATAGCTGTTCATCAGCGAGGCGAATGCCTCTTCGCTGCCGGCGGTGTGCTCGGCCAGGGCGATCGCGGCATCGTTGCCGGACTGGATCGCCATGCCCTTCTCCATGTCTTCCAGGCGTGCGGTCTGGTTGACGGGGAAGCCGCTGTAACTGCCGTCGGTGCCCGCACCGCCCTCGCGCCAGGCGCGCTCGCTCATCATGACCTGGTCGTCGCGGGTGATCTTGCCGTTCTTCAGTTCGGCGGCTACCACGTAGGACGTCATCACCTTGGTGATGCTCGCCGGCGCCAGTTGGGTATGGATGTTCTCGCCAGCCAGGACTTGCCCGGTGTCGTAATCCATCAACACCCAGGCCTTGGAGACCGCCGGTGCCGGGGCGGGCGGCGTCGGCACCGCGGCCGGCGAGGCGGCGGCGGCGGGCGCGGGCTGCGACGTGGGGGTCTGCGCGGATACCAGGCCGACGGCCAGCGTGGCCGCGACAGCGACGGCGAAGCGGAATTTCATCGAACAACGACTCCTGCAACCCTGGAGGGGCAATGGTGGCCCAAAGGCCGGTGGGGCCCTGCGCGGGCCGGAAAAACGCATTGTAGGCCGATCAGCGCCCGCCGCCGCCAATGCAGCGCGGGCGCGGCCGGTGCCGGCTCAGTTGGCGACGACTTGGGGGCGACCGAATCCCAGACCGGCGATGCGGGCGGCAAGTTCCGAGGCACTTGCGTGGTCGGGTGCATTCACGCGCAGCCGCCATAACGTGCGGCCGCCGCTGACGATGTCGCTGATGCTGGCACCGGGAATGCCGGCGGTGGAGAGCTGGCTCAAGGCACGGTCGGCGTTCTCGCGGCTTGCGAAGCTGGCGACCTGCAGCAGGATATTGCCCAGGGCGGCCTGTGCCGGGGTCGCCGGACGCGATTCGGGCACGCTGTCGGCAACCTTGCGCACGACCGCGCTGCCGATCGCGGCAGGCACCACGGTGGCGGCGGCGACGCCCGGCGTGGAAGCGGCCACGCTCCTGGCTTCGGCACGCGGCGGCGGGGCAGACGGCTTGCCGGTGGCCACGCGCACGCCCTTGGCCTTCATCCATGCGTCGAAGTTGTCGGCGTTCCCGGGCTGGGGTGCATCGGCCACCCGGTAGCGCCAACGCTCCGAATCACTGCCACCCGTGGTGGCGCGCGCGACGGTGGCCACCGCGGCTGCGGGCGAGGCCGTGGTCGGCGCCGCGGGCGTACCGGTGCCCTGCGGCAGGCGCTTGACCAGTTCGTCGATGCGGCTCGGCTCGGCCGGCCTGGTCGCCGCCACTGCCGTGACCGGTACGGAGGAAGGCGCCTTGCCGCCATTGCGGCGGGCCAGCAGGCCGGCGTTGTCGGCTTCGGTCAGGCCGCGCACTTCGACGCGGCCGGTGCCGCGCTGGGTGATGCCCAGCTTCACCGCGGCGGCATAACTGAGATCGATCACGCGGCCATCGTGGAACGGACCGCGATCGTTGACGCGCACCACCACCGAGTCGCCGGTATCCAGGTTGGTCACCAGCGCGAAGCTCGGCAGCGGCAGCGTCTTGTGCGCGGCGGTGAAGGCGTACATGTCGTACACCTCCTTGTTGGAGGTCAGCCGGCCATGGAACTTGTTGCCGTAGTACGAGGCCGTGCCGGTTTCGACGTAGCCTTCGGCGTCGTCGCGCACCTTGTAGGTCTTGCCGAGTACCTCATAGGGGGAGCGGTTGCCGATCGGCGAATGCGCCTCGTTGGTCACCAGCGGCTCGGGAATGCAGGCCACGTTGGGCACGTAGTCCGGCGTGGTGTCCTTGACGCCGGGCTTGTAGAGGCCGCCAGCGGTGTAGTCGCCGCGGGTGGAGGGATCTTCCTTGGCCGGCGCATAGGGCGAAGTCGCCGGGCAGCCGGTGGCCACGCGCGCGGGCCCCTTGCCTTCGACCTTGACGCCCTTGACCGCCGAGGCGGCGGACGGGGCTTTGTTCGGCGCGCTGCTGCAGGCCGCCAGGCCCATCGCCAGCAGGACGGGCAACCACCAGGTGCGATGCATGTTCATGCCGGGGGCAACTCCTTTCCGGCGATGGCCTCGGACAGCTGGAACACGGCCATCGCATACATTTTCGAGAGGTTGTAGCGGGTGATCGCGTAGTAGTTCTGGAACCCGAGCCAGTACTGGGGGCCGGCGTCGGTGTTGAGCGTGATCGGCGTGGCGAGCGTGCCGGCGGTGACCGGCGCCGAAGCGTGGTAGCCGCGGCGCGCCAGGTCGGCCAGCGGATGGGTGGGCGTCCAGTCGTCCGGGTTGAATTCGGCATGGCCCGGCGCGAGCGTCGCCGGTACCGCGACTTGCCCGCCACGCACCCAGCCGCCCTTGCCGACGAAGTAATTGGCGATGGAGGCGAACACGTCGTCGTAGCTGTTGAACAGGTCGCGCCGGCCGTCGCCGTTGCCGTCCACCGCGAACTGCCGATAGCTGGAAGGCATGAACTGGCCCATGCCCATCGCACCGGCATAGCTGCCGACCAGCGTGGTGATGTCCAGGTTCTCTTCCTTGCCCAGCGCGAACAGCTGGCCGAGTTCGTCGCGGAAGAACAGCTCACGGCGCACTTCGCGCTCGAGCTTGGCCGGATCGCCGCTGCGCGGATAGCGGAATGCCAGCGTGTAAAGCGCGTCGAGCACGCGGTACTTGCCGGTATTGGCGCCGTAGCTGGTTTCCACGCCGATGATCGCCACGATCACCTGCGCCGGCACGCCCGTGGCGGCTTCCACGCGCGCCAGTTCGGCGCGGTGCTGCTCCAGGAACGCGCGCCCTCCGTCGATGCGTGCCTGGGTGATGAACATCGGGCGGTATTCGTTCCACGGCTTGACCCGCTCGGCCGGGCGCGACATCGCGGCGATGATCGGGTCACGGAACTGCGCCTGCGCGAGCACCGATTCGATCTGCTGCGGGTCGATGCCGTACTTGGCCGCCGTGTCGCGCACGAAGTTGGCGCGCGCGGTTTCAAAGGGCACCGGCGTGAGGTCCACCGGCGGCAGCGCGACGGTTTCCGGCTTGGCTTCGCTGGGGACGGCGGATTTGTCCGGCGCTGGTGCGGCGGACGCACGCGGCGGTTGGGCCTGGGTGGCACACGCCCCCAGGCAGACAAGCGTCAGACAGACCAGCGCGCTACGGATCATCGGCACATCGGCAGGTTCGAGATGAATTACTCCCAATAAGACCATGAAACAAAAGAACTTTGCCACCCGTCAAGTGCAGCGGGCATGGCGCGTATTCATATGAAGGGCGCGCGAAGGCCCGCATCGCGCCGGAAAGCTACGCCCCGCCGTGTACCGGCCGGTGTGCCTTCACGGCCATGACCACGCCCAGCCCGGCCAGCAGCGACACCGCCGAGGTACCGCCGTAGCTCATCAGCGGCATCGGCACGCCCACCACGGGCAGCAGGCCGGAGATCATCCCGCCGTTGACGATCACGTAGACGAAGAACGCCAGTCCCGTGGCGCCGGCCAGCAGGCGCGAATAGGTGTCGCGCGATTGCGAGGCGATCCACAGGCAGCGGCCGATCACAACCAGGTACAGCGTCAGCACGGTCGCCACGCCGATCCAGCCGAATTCCTCGCTCAACACCGAGAAGGCGAAGTCGGTGGTCTGCTCGGGGATGAAATTCAGGTGCGACTGCGAGCCCAGGCCCCAGCCCTTGCCCCCCAAGCCACCGGAACCGATCGCGATCTTGGACTGGATGATGTTCCAGCCCGCGCCGAGTGCATCACTTTCCGGGTTGAGGAACATCATGATGCGGTCTTTCTGGTACGGCCGCAGCAGCCAGAACCAGGCAACCGGCGCAGCGGCGGCCACACCGCCCACGCCCACGCCGACCCACCACCACGGCAGCCCGGCCAGCAGCAGCACGAACACGCCGCTGGCGGCGATCAGCACGCCGGTGCCGAAGTCCGGCTGCAGCATGATCAGCGCGGTCGGCACGCCGATGATCACCGCGCTGACCAGCACGGTGGGAATGCGCGGTGGCAGCGGCATGCGGTGCAGGTACCAGGCCACCATCATCGGCAGGCTGATCTTCAGCAGCTCGGCCGGCTGCAGGTAGAACAGCTTCAGGTCGAGCCACTGGCGGCCGTACTTGCCGGTGCCGAGCACGAACACCGCCAGCAGCGGCAGCATCGACAGCGCATAGATCACCGGCGTCCATGCGCGCAGGCGCAGCACGGAGATGCGCGAGATGCCCCACATCGCGCCCATGCCGATGACGAAACGCACGCCCTGCGCCATCACCAGGTGGTCGCCATTGGCCGCGCCGCCGGCGCTCTTGAGCACCGCCAGGCCGATCACCATCAGGCCGGCCAGTGCCAGGCACAGGATCCAGTCCAGCGTGCGGGTGAAGCGCACGCCCAGGTCGAACAGCCAGCGCAGGAAATCGCTCACTGGTCGTCCTCCGGCACTTCATCCGGCAGGGCCGGCGTGTCGCTGGGCGGCGGTGGCAGGTGCGCCGGGTCGATCGCCAGCGCGCTGCCGGCCACGCTGATCACCGGCGCGCCCTGCAGGGCCAGCGCAGCGTCGTCGCCGAGCCGGCGCGGCTCGGGCGATTCGGCATCGAAATGGGTCATGCCGATCGCCGTGCTGCCGCGCTCCACGTCCAGCGGCAGCATGCCCTCGGGCATCTTGCCGAGCATCCACGCATCGAAGATCTTGCGCGCGATCGGGCCTGCGGTGCTGGCGCCGTAACCGCCGCCCTCCACCGCGATGGCGACCACGAAAGTCGGGTTGTCGGCCGGCGCAAAGCCGACGAACAACGAACGGTGGCGCAGGTGCATCGGCAGCGAGCGCGGATCGACCGCCGCCACGCCCTTTCGGCTGGCGACCTGCGCGGTGCCGGTCTTGCCGCCGATCTGGTACGGCGCACTGGCGAACAGCGTGTAGCCCGTGCCGCCCGGCCGCATGGTGTCGCGCATGCCCTGCCGCACCACTTCCACGTTCTGCGGCGAGGGGCTGATCGGCTTGGGCGCCGGTTGCACGGTGGGCTGCCAGTCGCCATCGAAGCCGCTGCGCTCGGCCACCACCAGGTGGGGCTGGCGCAGCTGCCCGCTGGCCAGGCCGGAGATGCCGCGCACCAGCTGCAAGGGCGTGACCTTCCAGTCGCCCTGGCCGATGGAGATGTTCACCGTATCGCCGGGGTACCAGCGCTCCTTGCGCGATTTCATCTTGTACGCCGGTGAGGGCAGGATGCCGCCGATCTCGCCGGAAAGATCGATGCCGGTGGGCTCACCCAGGCCATAGCTGGCCATGTAGTGATCGAAGCGCTCGATGCCCAGGTCCAACGCCAACTTGTAGTAGTAGGTGTTGACCGATTGGGCGATCGACTTGCGCAGGTCGGTCCAGCCGTGGCCGCCGCGGTGCGAGTCGCCCCAGCCGCGGCTGGTGCCGGGCAGGTAGAACATGCCGGTGGACAACACCTTGTCCTCGGGCCGGCGCACCCCGCTGTCCAGGCCGGCCAGGGCGATCAGCGGCTTGATGGTCGAGCCCGGCGCCACGCCGCCCAGCACCAGCCGGTTGAACTGCGGTCGCGAGGGATTGCTGTTGAGCGCGTCGAAATCGGCATGCGAGATGCCGTTGACGAACAGGTTGGGGTCGTAACTGGGCAGGCTGACCATGCCGAGGATTTCGCCGGTGCGCGGGTCCATCGCGATCGCCGAGCCTTCGTACTGGCCGAAGGCGGCGACCATGGCGCGCTGCAGGTCCGCATCGATGGACAGGCGCAGGTCGGCGCCGGACTGCGCCGGCACGCGGCCGACGGTACGAATCGCGCGGCCCTGCACGTTGGTTTCGACCTGCTCGTAGCCGACCTTGCCGCGCAACGCCTGCTCGTAATAACGCTCCAGGCCGGACTTGCCTATGTGGGTCAGCGCGGCGTTGCCCTCGCCGAGCATTTCCAGGTCCTTCTCGTCCACGCGCCCGACGTAGCCGATGATGTGCGCGAACAGGTCCCCATAGGGATAGCGGCGGGTCAGGTACGGCTCCAGCTCCACGCCCGGGAAGCGCCAGCGCTCCACGGCGAAGCGCGCCATCTCCTCCTCGCTCATGCGCAGGCGCAGGGTCACCGGCAGGAAGCTGCGGCGCGACTTGCGCTCGCGGTTGAAGCGTTCGAGGTCCTCGGGCGAAATCTCGATGACCTTGCCCAGCTCGGCCAGCATCGCGTCCATGTCGGCGACCTTGTCCGGCGTGACGTCCAGCCGGAACGCGGGCACGTTCTCGGCCAACAGGCGGCCGTTGCGGTCGTAGATCATTCCCCGCCCCGGCACGACCGGGCGCGGCTTGATGCGGTTGGCTTCCGAACGGGTGGCGTAGATCTCGTGGTCCACCACCTGCAGTTTGAAGTACCACGCCCCCAGGCCGCCCAGGCACAGCACCACGACTAGGAAACCGAGCACGGCGCGGCGCCGGAACTGCTCGGCCTCGGCATGCGGGTTCTTGGCCTGGCGGCGCTGGTACATCGCTCAGCGCCGCTTGCCCAGGCGCACCGCGTCCAGCAGCACGAACAACAGCGGCCACAGCAGCATGCCCAGCAACGGCGCCCACCAGTAGCTCCACGGCAGCGTGGCCTCGCCCAGCGCCAAGTGCAGCGCGGCGGTGACGATGCGGTCGTTGAGCAGCAGCCCGCCGATGGCCAGCGCCTGCTGCGAGACCGGGAAGAAGCGCAGGCGCGCGCGGAAGCGCTGCAGGATGAAGGTCATGATGACCAGCCGCAGCGGCTGTTCGCCGAGCAGGTTGCCGTAGAGCAGGTCTGCCACGACGCCGGCGACGAACACGAAGCCCAGGCCGACGCGGTCGGGCTCCTCGATCACCCAATACGCCAGGACCAGCGCCAGCCAGTACGGGCGCAGCGGCTGGATCAGCGGCGGCAGCGGCAGCAGGCCCAGCAGCAACGCGACGATGACGCTGACCGGCAAGACCCATTGGTTGCGGCGGATCATCGGCGCGTCTCCGTCGCGGCAGGCGCATCCGCACTGGCCGGCTGCGCGGGCGCGGGCGCAGGCGCGGTGGCCGAAGGGTCGGCGGCCGGACGTGCCGGTTCGCGCGATTGCGGGCCGCCGTCGCTGGGGGGCGCTTGGCCCGCCGGCGGCGGCGGCACGCGCCACGGGCGGCTCTTGAGCAGCAGCACGTCGCGGCCGCGATCAAGCTGCGCGGCCGGCTTGAGCTGGCCCACCAGGAAGGCGTGGCTGTCGTCCGGGTGCAGCTCGGCTACCGTGCCGACCGGGAAGCCGGCGGGGAAGCGGCCACCCAGGCCGGAAGTGACGATCTCATCGCCCACGACCAGCCCGGCGCTCAGCGGCACGTCGCGCAGCTCCAGGCGGTCGCCGCGGCCATAGGCGATCAGGCGCACGCCGTTGCGCGCCACGTTGACCGGCACGGCATGGTCGGGGTCGGTGAGCAGCAGCACGGTGGAATGCGCCGGCGTGGTCGAGATGACCTGGCCCATCAGGCCACCGGCATCGATCACGGCCTGGCCGACATGCACATCGTCGTCGCTGCCGGCATCGAGCACGACGCGCTGGCGGGTCGGGTCCAGGTCGATGTCCAGGATCGGCGCCAACTGCACGTCCAGCCCGTTGCGCTCGGCGGCGTTGAGCAGCTCGCGCAGCTGCGCGTTGTCCAGCGCGGCGGTCTGCAAGCGGGTCAGGCGCGCGTTGGCGATGAGCAGGTCGTTGCGCAGTTGCCGGTTCTCGGCCACCAGCTGGGCGTGGGTGGCGGCGTTGTCCTTGACCTGCAGGCCAATGCGCCCGGGCAGGCCGGCCAGCGCCCACACCGGCTGCACCAGCACATTGGTGCGCTCGCGCAGCTGGGAGAGCCAGCCGCCGCGGCTGTCGAGCACGATCAGCACCGCCGCCAGCGCGAGATATGCCAGTAGCCGCACGGTACTGGCGGCGTCACCGGGACGGGAGGCAATGGGAGGTCCGGCGTAGGGCGGCACGAGAGGTCAGCCGGGATTCGGAAGGTCAGTCTGCGAAAGGGTCGGGGGCGAGGCGTCGCCCCACCCCCGGTGTCGGTGGATCATCGGGCGGGCATGCGCGCCGCCGATCCCCGCGCGCCTCATTCCGGCGCGAAGAACTCGTTGCCGTGCATGTCCACCAGCTCCAGCGCGCGACCGCCACCGCGGGCCACGCAGGTCAGCGGGTCGTCCGCCACCTGCACGTGCAGGCCGGTTTCCTCGGAGATCAGGCGATCCAGGTCGCGCAGCAGGGCGCCGCCACCGGTGAGCACGATGCCGCGTTCGGCGACGTCGGCGCACAGTTCCGGCGGGGTCTGCTCAGCGCCAGCTTCACCGCCGAGACGATGCCCGACAGCGGCTCGTGCAGCGCCTCGAGCACTTCGTTGGAGTTGATCTTGATCATCTTCGGCACGCCCTCGGCGAGGTTGCGGCCGGAGATCTCCATCTCCTGCACTTCGGCCTGCGGGTAGGCGCAGCCGATTTCCAGCTTGATGCGCTCGGCGGTGGCCTCGCCGATCAGCATGCCGTGGTTGCGGCGCACGTAGTTGGTGATCGACTCGTCGAAGCGGTCGC